>Ga0081539_10000773_pt1 | contig 62951 bp, 61 predicted proteins | sample TabmetS4T2R2_FD_71023 | JGI IMG/M metagenome (GOLD analysis project Ga0081539, IMG submission 71023) | Tabebuia heterophylla rhizosphere microbial communities from the University of Puerto Rico - S4T2R2 | ecosystem: Host-associated > Plants > Roots > Rhizosphere ...
GATCTCGGCACGCGCCAAGACACTTGCAGGATGGGGGTTAAAAGTTAATACAACGGCGGGGAAACCATTGGCATGTGCACCTGCAGTAAGTTTCTTGATGATTTCCTGATGACCGCGATGGACACCATCAAAGACACCAACTGTCAGCCAGGAGTTATCTAAGGAAGCTTTTTCGAGAGAATGATAATGCTGCATACTATAAAAGACTCCAGCGCCGTCACTGGCGCTGGAATATCACTGAGTAATACCGGCGGCTGGCGTCAATATCATTTATTCTGAAGTAAAAAACACTTTCTTTGGCTGCCAGGCAGGACTGCCATCTTCCCCGGTAACACATTCCATTAGCGCAACGAGTTCTCCTTGCGTGCTGACGCCGCGCACCCGACTCCCCAATGCTACATCTGCCTCTGCTTTGACACGATGCCCATGACGGACACCTTCCACATCATCGGGGCTGAGTTCGAGAGCAGGCCAATCGCCCAGGGCTTCTGCTGCAGGGATGAGATATTGATACCAGTTGCCAGCATGGAACGATTCCTGCAACTTGCGCAGGGGTACGGCGTCGCGTAGAGAGAATCGTCCACTCTTCGTGCGGCGTAAGCCAACAAGATACGCTCCGCAGCCAAGTTTTTCGCCCAGATCATTCGCCAGTGAACGAACATACGTACCGGACGAACAATGTACATCGATTACAACTTCAGGTGGAGCCCATTCAAGCACCTCAAGGTGATGAACAGTGATCTTGCGTGGTTCCAGTTCAACTTCCTCGCCTTTGCGAGCCATTTCATACGCTTTACGGCCTTGCACTTTAACAGCAGAATAAGGCGGTGGTGTCTGCTCGATCTCCCCAACAAAGGTCTTTAACACTTCTTCGAATTGAGATTCAGTCACGTTCACCGGCTGGTTGGCCTGTGTGACCTTTCCATCTGCATCAAAGGTGTCTGTTCTACCACCCAGGCGGATGATCGCCTGATATCGTTTATCCGAAGCTGAAACATACTCACTCAAACGAACAGCCGGACCAACTAAAATTACTAATACTCCTGATGCACGCGGATCCAGTGTTCCAGTATGGCCTGCACGGCGCAGACCGGTACCATTTCGAATTGCCTGAACCACATCGTGCGAAGTCATGCCAACGGGCTTATCCACTACCAACACACCCGAAATGGCATTCTTTACATCTTGACTATTCATTGTCATACTCCTCCTAAGAATCACTTCCCAGCTAAATTATACTATCTTATTTTCTATCTTTTCGAACCCAAGCATCTGGTACGTCGTTTTTAGTACCAATGGTTGAATATCTTGTAATGCCCCGGGAATATCTGCTCCCGCGGCTGCGGCGTGACCGCCGCCTCCAAAATGTTTTGCAATCGGTGAGACATCGATACCCGGCTCCAAGGCGCGCCAAGAAATCTTGACATGATGGTCTGTTTGTTCAACGAAAATCATGCCTACTTTGTTCCCATCAATCGCGGAGATCATATTGATCAAATCAGCATCGTCATTTCCACCGTAACCGGCCTTTTTACGATCTTCCACAGTCAGTGTTCCCCACACAATTCCATTGTTTTGCTCCATGCTCGAAAGCCCTGCACCCCAATAGCGCGCTGCCTGAAAGGACTTCTTGACTAAGGATTTCATATATAGGTCTGGCATGTCTGCGCCGGTTTCCATCAGGGTCGCGCACAAACGTAAAGCCGATGGATTGGTCGTCGGCGTGCGGAAGCCAAGTGTATCTGTAATGATGCCAGTTAATAGAGCTTCCGCAATGGGTTTAGTGATCTCATATCCCCATTCGCGAAGATGATTGGTCAGTATGGCAGCAGTGGCAACTTCGTCGGCTTCAATGAGATTAAGCTTGCCGAATTTTTCATTGGTTTTATGGTGATCGATGTTGATATCGGGTTGACCAAAGTTTTCAAAGGCTTTTCCTACCCGTTTGAAATCCGCAGAATCGACAGTAATAAAAGTATCGTGTTGTCCACTCGGTTCTTTTACGATGGATTCACTTCCCTCGAGATGCTTATAAGAGGCGGGCACACCGTCCACAAGAACCATTTGCACAGATTTACCTGCATTTTGCAACGCCAAGCCCAAACCAAGCAGGGAGCCTATCGCATCACCATCAGGGCGGACATGCGAGGCTATGATAACATTCTTTGATGTTTCGAGCCGCGCCTTTATGGCATTTGATATCTCTTGATCCATTCTGTTGAATTTCCTCTCAATCCTTATTTTCCGGCCAACTACCGAGTTTATTTCTTTTCCCGCAATTCTGCAAGTATCTTCTCTATATGGTCAGCATTCTCTGGTGTCATATCCCAGTGAAAGCGCAGGCGTGGAAAAGCGCGCAGGTCAACGCGCGAGGCGAGAGCCCGTCGGACGAAACCCGATGCAGACTCCAGCCCCGCGAGAACGTCTTTCGAGCGGGAAACCCCTTCCACCGCCGAAACATATATATCTGCGTATGCAAGCTCTTTATCCACTTTTACGTCAGTAATGTAAATCTGTTTCAGGCGCGGATCACTGATCTCGCGGATCAACATTTCCGAGAGTTCCTGGCGGATCCGATCCGCAATTCGTTGAAGACGGGTACCCGATGGCATGTACGATTTTAGATTTGCGATTTCGCGCTGAGCGGAGTGTCGAGTGCTTTTCACGACACACAGACGAAGCGCGATTGACGATTTTAGCCTAACAATTTTTCTAAGACGTTTCAAGTATATAACAAATCAGTTGGTCGCCCGGTTGAATATCGCTAAAGTTCTTGAAACCAACGCCACATTCATATCCCTGCTTGACCTCTTTCACATCGTCTTTCTCGTGGCGCAGGGAACCCATATCACCTTCAAAAATCAAATCTGTACCACGATAAAGACGGACCTTTGCATTGCGACGCAGCTCACCATCGGTGACTCTGCACCCAGCGACCTTACCAAACTTGGACGCAGAAAAGACTTGCAGCACCTGTGCACGTCCGATGACCTTCTCTTTGACTTCCGGCTCAAGCATACCGCGAAGGGCTTTTTCGATATCTTCGGTCATACGATAAATAATCTCATATAACCGAATGTCGACTCCCTCCTTTTCAGCAAGGCGACGAGCCGAGACATCTGCCTGGACGTTGAAACCAATAATAATCGCGTTGGAGGCGGATGCAAGCATCACATCGTTTTCACCAATGTTCCCTGTTTCAGAATACAGGATCTTGATTCCAATCTCACCTTCTCCAAGCTTATTCAACTCTGAAACAATCGGATCAAGCGAACCTTGTACATCTGCTTTCACGATCAGATTCAGTTCCTTTGCTTCTCCGGATTGAACGCTCGCAAAGAGATCTTCCAACGATACTTTCTTCTTTGCCTGCGCCTGAGACTTCGCAGTCTCTACGCGTTCTGCAACAATAGATCGCGCTGCTCTTTCAGAATCTACCACTTCGAACAAATCACCTGCAGAGGGAACGTCGCTCAATCCCATCACAGCCACCGGTGTCGATGGGCTTGCCTTCCGTACAGGTTTGCCTTTGTAATCAGAAAGGGCGCGTAATTTGCCGTGAGCGGTTCCCGCGACAACAATATCGCCAAACTCAAGCGTTCCATTCTGAACAAGCAGAGTCGCCATCACACCTCTGGTTCGATCCACTTCGGCTTCGATGACCGTGCCAATCACTTTCCCATTGGGATTTGCCTTGATTTCAATGTTATCTGCAACCAGCAGAATGCCTTCAAGCAGATCATCAATGCCCTGCTTCAGCTTGGCCGAGACGGGGATAACCATCGTATTGCCACCCCATTCATCAGGGACAAGTTCCAATTCGGCAAGTTGCTGCTTCACACGTTCAGGATTTGCATTAGCTTTATCGACCTTGTTGAGCGCAACGATAATGGGCACGCGCGCCGCTTTAGCATGTGCAATTGCTTCTCTTGTCTGGGGCATCACGCCATCATCCGCGGCGACAACCAGGATGACAATATCCGCTCCCTGCGCTCCACGCGCCCGCATTTGTGTGAATGCAGCATGACCTGGAGTATCCAGAAATGTGATATGTCGTCCTTTCATCTCGACTTGATAGGCACCGATATGTTGGGTAATCCCTCCGGCCTCACCCGCCGCCACATCCGTTTGCCGGATTGCATCGAGCAGGCTGGTCTTGCCATGATCCACATGACCCAAAATTGTCACCACGGGCGGCCGATTCTTCAACAGTAATTGATCCTCACCTGCGATCAATTGACGCCAGAGCGGCACTTCCCCAACTTCAACTTTCACTTCCTCTACAACTTCAGGAACTGCTTCAAAACCATATTCAGCCATCACAATCGCAGCTGTATCAAAATCTACAGCTTGATTGATAGTTGCCATTACGCCGTTGGACATCAATTTTTTGATGAGTTCAATGGGGCTTTTTTCAATTTTTTGCGCCAGATCACGAATCACAATACTATTGGGCAATTCGATTTTGTTTCCATTAATGCTCATGGGCTGTCTCCTTAAATCACAAACTTTAAATGAACACATTCGAAATGTTGTTCATTGTGGGTAAGCCCAGTGAGCAGATCTGCGCTACGCGGTCACATGGTTACTTACCCGCCCCTGCAACCTCTGCCTCAATTGGCAGAGTATTCATAAAGTCTTCCAGTCTAGCACGTTCATCGGCTGTTAGAGTTGTCTTCAACGCGTGTGCCAGGGAGCCTCTTAAACCGCGCTCCCAACATTCACGACGGTCATGCAGATAAGCTCCTCGTCCAGCCAATTTGCTGGTTGGGTCCACCTGCACCCCGTCAGCCGTACGCACGATACGGACCATCTTTCGTTTGGGCATAACTTCACGGCAGCCCACACAAGTCCGTTGAGGCACATGTTTTACACGTTGAACCGGTTTCTTCGACATTCTCCTTAGTTTCCCGTCTCCCTGTTGGGAGAGGGGTTAGTAGTGAAGATTACTCTTCATCGCCAAAATCGTTGTCGCCGCGTTTATGCTTCTTGCGGCCAACAACCTCGCCTCGTTCTTCATCAAGCACCAGCTCGACACTTTTCTTCTTACCTTTCTTGCCTTTCTTCTTACCTTCAATCGTCTCTTCGTCCTCACCACTGGCAGATTGGAATATCTCAGGCTTCATAGCGAAGAGTTCATCCAATGAGACGCCATCCTTGGCATGCTCATCTTCCTCTTCTTCGACGACTCTTCTTGGCTCTTTCTTAGCTGGAAGTTGCTTCTCCGGAAGAGAGATTTCCTCACCTGCAACAACGGGTTCAGCCATCGGGGCAGATGCCTCAGGCTGGACTTCAGCCTGAGCAATGGGTTCGGGCGTGAGTTCCGCTATGGGTTCTGCAGCAGGCGGTTCTGGGAAGGTAAGCGCAGCAAGCGTCTCTTCGATATTCTGCATGGCCTTGGGGCCGATCCCCGGCAAGCCAAGGACTCGATTCGCATCCATCTTCATAGACATCATCAAGGCGCCAACCGTATCAAAACCTGCCTCGACGAGAATATTGAAAACGTGTTCCTTAAGCCCGATTTCTTCAAGTGGCATCCCAAACGCAGCAGTGGGTACTTCAGAGCGAGCGCTGGCAGTTTTTTCTTCCACAGCGCGAGCCGCATCTTCCTTGATTTGAATAGTGCGGCGCTCCACGCGATCGACAAATTGCGCTAGCATTGTAAATTCTTCAGGTGTCACCGGGCGATTCTCTGCCTTTTTCGCCAGCACTTCCTCGACTGCCGGGATCGATTCAACAGCAGAAGGTAGAAGCTCCGCAAGTTCGAGATCAGTCCGCAATTTTTGAATAGCATCGCCTGCCGCTTCGGCCAGTGACTTGATGTCAATGCGCCAGCCGGTAAGCTTCGCGGCAAGACGCGCGTTCTGTCCATCGCGTCCAATTGCGAGGCTGAGTTGATCTTCGTTGACAACAACAGTTGCCGTGCGGTTACCTTCCACCTCGGAGAGGTAAACACCACTCACACGCGCCGGGCTGATCGCTTTGGAAATATATACGACGGGGTCTTGATCCCATTGGATAATGTCAATTTTTTCATCGTGCAGCTCTTTGACGATGGCTTGAATACGAACACCTTTAATTCCTACGCACGCGCCGACTGGATCAACACCTGCCTGAGTAGCCATCACAGCGACTTTGGCACGTGCGCCTGGTTCACGGGAGATCGCGCGGATTTCCACTACACCATGATAAATTTCAGGGACCTCATTCTCGAGCAAACGGCGTAAAAAGTTGCGATGCGCACGTGACAAAACAATTTGAGGTCCACGGGGTCCATCTTTCACTTCAAGAACCACTGCACGTACACGGTCATGCACCTTGAATCGCTCACCGGGGATTCGTTGATTTCCAGGTAAAACCCCTTCGGCTTTCATATCAAGCCCAACGGTCGTAGCTTGAGCATTTGTCGCTTGTACGATTCCGCTCACAATTTCGCCCACCTGACGCTCAAAATACTGCATCTGATTCGAACGTTCCGCCTCGCGGATGCGCTGTTGAATGACCTGACGCGCGGTCTGTGCCGCAACGCGTCCAAAATCGGTAGGTGTCGTTTCCACGATCACCATATCGCCGAGTTGCGCTTCGGGGTTAACCTTGCGAGCCTCTTCCAGCAAGACTTCGGTCCTTGGCTCCAACACATCTTCCACAACTTCTTTCTCAGCAAAGACCAACACCTTGCCCGTGTCAGAATCTATTTTGGCTTCCACATGTTGTGCAGTGGACGCGTTGACAGCCCGCCGATAGGCCGAAACCATGGCAGACTCAATCGCACCAAGGATTACATCCTTGGAAAGTTGTTTTTCCTCCAGCACTTCGTTGAATGCCAGCGAGAACTCGTTCTTTGACATACGCTTACTCCGTATACTCCCATTTACAAGCAGAAAAGTGGGGGTCGCCCACTTCTCGATGCGTGCGGTAATCAACTCAAACTACAGTCAATATTCTAGCATAGGCTAAAAAAACATGCAAGATATAATTGCGGACACAAATCAGCAAGAATCCAAATCAGCAAACTTGGCAAATCAGCTATCTGCAGAAAGGATGTGGAGCATGAACGAAAAGGAATTAAACTTTGAAGAATGGCAGAAGACAATTCCTGAAATGATACGATCTGAAAAATTTTGGTCATTGATTGCTTATCAAAAGGCTCTATATCTTTATGATTTGCTCTGGCTTGACACAAAAATCTGGATGAAAGATGACTGTGGTCAAACGCTTTCTAAACAGATTATAGGAAGTGCGGATTCTGTCTGTTCAAATATCGAAGAAGGATTCGGACGCGGGTATGGAAAACAATATTTACAATTCTACAACTACTCTCTAGGATCAGCCCGTGAGACTAAAGGGCGCATTTATCGGGCAAAAGCATTTTTTTCACGTGACACTCTTTATATATGGCTAAGGCTCGCTAGTGAAGTTGTTGCCCTCATCTTAACCGAAATCAACCGCCAAAAGGGCCGTTAACCTTTGCTCTTTTGCTGATTTGCCCATTTCCTTTTTTCTAATTGCTATGACCCAAAGAGACCTCAATAAAGCTGCGTTATGCGGCGAACCATCCTATGTCTGGCGAGCAGGGCAACAACGCCGGCTCGAGATGATCCTGCGAGCCGCTGGCGAGCGGATTAAAGGATGTATTCTTGAAAACGGTTGCGGTGTAGGAATGTATGTTGAACATCTCTCACCTTTTGGCGGCAACGTGATCGGGTTGGAATACGATTTCGAACGCGCCGTCGAAGCCGGGAGGAATTCTCCCCACATTATCAATGCAGCTAGTGAATCCCTTCCGCTTCCAACTTCGACGTTTGACCTGATCCTCAGCCATGAAGTAATCGAACATGTACAGGATGACCGCGCCGCGATCCGCGAAATGATCCGCGCGCTGAAGCCCGGAGGACGCGTTGTCATTTTCTGCCCGAACCGCGGGTATCCGTTCGAGACACATGGAATCTATTGGAAAGGCAAATATTATTTTGGTAATAAACTATTTGTAAATTACCTGCCCCGCACCCTGCGAGATAAACTGGCTCCTCATGTGCGCGTTTATTCAAAACGAGATCTAGAGAAACTATTCGACGGTTTGCCAGTTAAATTCATTGAGCGCACAATTATCTTCGGCGCGTACGATAACATTATTTCAAGATTCGGATTATTGGGTAAGGCCTTGCGGGGCATATTGCAATTGCTGGAAAGAACGCCATTGAAGATTTTTGGCTTGTCTCATGTTTGGGTCCTGGAAAAACTGTAGGGAAGAATATGACTGAGATTACAACCAAAAACGAATTAATAACCGCACTCAAAGACCCCCAACGACGCGTTACAACCTGGTTCATGGATATTTCTACTGAAGACCTCTTCACACGCCACGGGGAAGTTTGGTCCCCCTCTGACAACCTAGATCATCTTATCAAATCACATAAACCAATCTCAAAGGCCCTGAAGTTACCGAAATTTACTTTGCAGGCGCTGTTTGGTAAACCGAAAAAGCCTTCTATGACTTATGAAAAGCTTTGCCAAATCTATCGCAATGAACTTGCAAAAGGCGCGCAGGCAGCAGGACGTTACTTGCCTACTCAGGAAAATCCCAATGAAAATGCTGAGGAGAGAAAGAAGGAATTGCTAGATCAATTTTTGAAAGCCAGCTCGGAACTTGTGTCCATTGCGGAGAAATGGGAGGAAGATGAATTAGACGAATTTTTACTGCCGCATCCACTAATTGGAAAATTAACAATCCGAGAAATACTTTTCTTCACGATCTATCACAACCTTCGCCATGCAAGCCAGGAAGGAGACTGAAACAAAGTCTTTTACAAAGGTATAATGAACTCCGCAAATATGCGGAGTTCTTCTCTTCTCTCTCGTTTTCAACGATATCTTCTTCCCATTGTATGTATATCGGCAGTTACGGCAGTATTCTTCATCCTCCGTGCTGTGCTGGATACAACGCTCATTGCACTTTTGTATTTAATTCCGTTAGGGATGATCACCGCTTATTGGGGACTTGGGCCTGGTATTTCGAGCGCGCTACTCACATTCCTCGTGTTCAACTATTTTTTTATCGAGCCATATTACTTGCTGGCAGTCCACCAGCCGTCTGATGTTGTCATTCTCATCGTATTTCTGATCGTAGCGGTCGTAATTAGCCAATTGGTCGCGCGCGCACAGGCCGGTCTGGCGCTTGCTACAACACGTGAACGTGAAGCAACGCAGTTGTACGAGCTTAGCGTCGCGCTGGCAGGTCTGCATAACGACCATGCAATCGCAGAAATCCTTGCAAAGCATGTACAGGCTATCTCACAGGGTGAAGCCGTTGAACTCAACCTTGTAGGTGCACAACCCTTTGTTTTTCATCTGCCTGAGAACAACTCACTGACTCGCACACCAGAATTGATTGTTCCCATACAGGCGGCGCGCGGTATTCTTGGGCAAATCCGGCTTTGGAGAGCTGTGCCAGCCATTTCGTCTGGAGAGAGGCGATTGTTGCAGACGTTTGCCAGCCAGGGAGCCTTAGCGCTCGAACGTGCGGCGCTGGCTCAAGCCGAATCCCGCGCGCGCGTCCTCGAAGAAAGCGATAAATTGAAATCCGCTATTCTATCTTCCGTTTCTCATGAATTGAGAACGCCGTTATCGACGATCAAAGCTGCCGCGTCAAGCCTGCGCGGCAAGGAAGTAGGTTGGGATTCTCCTGCACGAGGGGAGTTGATCGCGGCGATTGATGACGAAGCCGATCATTTGAATATCCTGGTCGGAAATTTGCTCGATATGTCCCGTATTGAGTCGGGCGCGCTTAAACCAAAGCGTGAATGGAATATTTTGTCCGAAATCGTGGGCAGCGTACTGGCTCGTATGAAACATTCAGCCGAAGAACATCAAATTGAGGTCGAAGTATCGGATAACCTGCCCCTCGTTCCTGTTGATTATGTTCAGATGCAACAGGTATTTACCAACCTCTTGAGCAACAGTCTGAAATATGCACCCGTGAATACAACGATTTGTATCCGTGCGTATGCAGAGGAAGAAATGATTCGCGTTCAGGTTACCAATCAAGGACCGCAGGTACCACCCGAACATCTTGAACGCATTTTCGACAAGTTTTATCGCACGACGGCTGCTGATCGCGTTACTGGCACGGGATTGGGTCTTTCAATTTGCAAAGGAATTGTCGAAGCGCATGGAGGTCATATTTGGGCCGAAAATTTAACGAGTGGGCTGGCTTTTAATTTCACTCTGCCACTTATTTGGGATGGGGCGCCTCCTCCCCGACTCCCAATCGATATGGAAACCGAATGAGCAACACAGTTCACATTCTTGTGATAGATGATGAGCCGCAAATTTTGCGTGCCATGCGTACTATTCTCACCGAAAAGCAGTTTAAGGTAACCGTTGCAAGCCGGGGCGAAGAAGGACTAGCCCTGGCTGCAGCAAATGAGCCTGATCTTATCATTCTCGATTTAGGTTTACCGGATATGGATGGGGTAGAAGTCTGCACTCGACTTCGCGAATGGACACAAATCCCAATTATTATCCTTTCCGTGCGTGACAGTGAACGTGATAAAGTTGCTGCGCTTGATAAGGGAGCAGACGACTATCTGACCAAACCTTTTGGCATTGAAGAATTGCTTGCACGCGTGCGTGTTGCGTTACGTCATTCTGCACGCGTGCAAGGAACGCAGAGTAAGGTGGTCAGAGCAGGCCGGCTCACCATTGACCTTGCTTGGCACATCGTGAAGCTTGACGAAGAGGAAGTCAAATTGACCGGCACAGAGCATAAACTACTCGCCTATCTCGCTACCAACCACGGACGCGTTCTCACACATCAAAATATCCTGTCAAATGTCTGGGGACCAGCCGACGCCGATCATACCGAATATCTGCGCGTTTACATGCGGCAGTTGCGCAAGAAACTCGAGGCCGACCCCGAACGCCCACAATACATTCTTACTGAACCAGGTATTGGATATCGTTTTATCGCAGATGAATAGGTTTCCGTCATTGCGAGGAGCGCGAAGCGGCGACGAAGCAATCTGTTTGCAATAATGGGGATTGCTTTGTGGCGCCAAGGAGCCACTCGCAATGACGAGAATATACACCTTACAACGCCCAAACAAAGGGCGTTTTTTATTTGTCTTTTACACAATTGGTAAAATTTTTTGTTACCAATTTATACCTGCTTGTTAGGATGATAGGTGGAAACGAGGTAAATATGACCAAACTTGATACAGAACTTAAGACCAATTCGGCTTCAATCTCTCCTACGTCTCATTCAGATGTTGAGTCTATTGACCGTTTAATTGTCCTCGTCCCGAATGCCGATTTAGACTATGCGGCCGCGACGCGACGCGTCTGGGAATTGGCAGATGAATGGGGAGCCCATATCCTGTTTATTGGTTTATGCAAAGATGCGTCGGAGGAGTCGAGCCTTCGCCGGCAATTGGTCACTATGACCGCAATGGTGCAGGATGGAAGAGCCTCTGCGGAAGCGAATATAGAAACAGGATCAAACTGGGAGACCGTCATAAAACGGAACTATAAAACGGGTGACTTGATCGTTTGCTTCGCAGAGCAACACGCCGGTCTCCGACAAAGACCTTTAATCCAGATTCTGCAATCGGATTTGAACATCCCCGTGTACGTTCTTGCAGGTTTTTTTTCGCAGAAACCCACATTGGCTTGGCTTTCGAATGTCATAGCATGGACCGGTTTCATCGGTATCGTTCTTGGTTTCTCCATACTGCAAGCAAGAATCCTTCAATTACCAACAGACTGGTTTCAGAACATCGCGCTCATGCTTTCGATCATTCCCGAATTCTGGCTGATTTTGGTCTGGAATAGCCGGTTCCAATAATAAGCCCAAGAATCGAACGCTAAAGGTACAGCAATGTTAACATCTGAAAACTATCAAATTGAAATCATACGTCGGCAGAGCGATTACAAACCGCCGCATTCTTTAAGCCATTGGTTCATTGGGCGGCCCTTACAAACAGCGGATGCGCCGCATCAAACCATTGGGAAAGCTATAGGTTTGGCCGTCTTCGCCTCCGACGCGCTTTCATCTACTGCTTATGCTACACAAGAAATATTGGGCGTGCTGATTGTGTTGGGCTCCATTGCATATGGGTACATCTTCCCAATTTCTGTCGCGATTGTTATTCTGCTGGCAATCGTCACAATTTCCTACGAACAGACCATTCACGCGTATCCTGGCGGGGGCGGAGCCTATATCGTCGCACGCGACAATCTTGGCGAATTGCCTGCACAAACCGCAGGCGCGGCTCTCCTGACCGACTACATCCTTACCGTGGCAGTCTCCGTATCCTCGGGCGTCGCACAAATCGTCTCTGCATATCCGGAATTGTTTCCTTTTCGTGTCTGGATTTCAGTTGGAGCAGTGTTACTGATCATGTTGGTCAATTTGCGCGGGGTCAAAGAATCAGGAACGGCATTTGCGGTCCCCACTTACTTCTTTATTGTCATGATGTTCATTACAGTAGGCATCGGCATATTTCGTTCCCTGACCGGATCACTGGGAACTGTGATTGATCCGCCTGAAGTCCATTTTGCTCATACAGTTGCGCCCATTACTGCTTTTCTATTGCTTCACGCATTTTCAAATGGCACGACTGCATTAACCGGTGTGGAAGCCATCTCCAACGGCATTACAGCATTCAAGGAACCGCGCAGTCGTAATGCGGGTATTACGTTGATCTGGATGTCTATCATTCTTGGCTCGCTCTTCCTAGCCATCTCGCATCTAACAAGCCAGATTGGCGGCGTATTCTCGGAAGAGGAAACGCTTATTTCGCAACTGGCGCGCACAGTGTTTGATGGACGGGGTTTGCCATACCTCGGAACGATCTGGGCAACCACAATTATCCTCATCATGGCGGCGAACACAGCCTTTGCCGACTTTCCCCGCCTTGGAGCTCTTCACGCTACAGACGGTTTTTTACCCAGGCAGTTGACCTTCCGCGGCAGTCGCCTGGTCTACTCAAACGGGATTATTGCACTTTCTGTCATTGCTTCTTTACTTATCATCATATTCCAGGCCAGCGTGACGCGTCTCATTCCGCTCTATGCCATCGGTGTATTTCTTTCCTTCACACTATCGCAAACGGGTATGGCACGTCGCTGGTGGAGGGTGGGGCACCTCAAGTCAGGCGAGGAAATTGTAGATCCAGGTTCCACACTCAAATATGAGCCAGGTTGGCAATACAAAATGGTTATCAACGGATTTGGCGCGGTCTGTACAGCAATTGTGATGGTTGTGTTTGCAGTCACAAAATTTCGTGAAGGCGCTTGGATCATTCTGATACTGGTCCCCCTCCTTGTAGTCATTTTCTTCACCATTCACCATCACTACAAAGACCTTGCATCGCATCTTTCGCTAGATAGGTTTCGTGGATTGCCTACTCGCCAGACGCGGCATCGCGTGATCATGCCGGTCAGCGGAATTCATCAGGGCGCACTGGAAGCCCTGCGATATGCGAAGCTGCTTTCCGACGATGTAACCGCCGTCCATGTTTCGCTTGACCCAGCGGAAACCGAGAAAGTGCAAAAAAAATGGAAAACCTGGGGTGATGGAACGCGCCTTATCATTCTCGAATCGCCATATCGCCTATTTGTAGAACCCTTGTTGAAGTATATAGAAGATATTGTCGACAACAACCAGCCAAACGAGACGATTACAGTCGTTGTCCCACAGTTCATGCCGTCCAGACGCTGGCATTATGCCCTACATATGCGGGCGGCGGATGTCTTACGCCAAGAATTACTATCCAAGCATGGGGTCGTTGTTACAGACGTTCCCTATCATGTACACAGAGAATTGGAAGAATAGTTCCTAAGGCTCTTTTATCCGAAGCCCGCTCATGAAGCGGCGGATGTTATGCCATTCGCCAAAATAGGCTAGCTTAAAACGCTCTATATAGGGCGTTTTTTTATTTGTTCTTTACATAATTGGTCAATTTTTTTATCACCTTTTTATGGCGGCTTGTTAGGATGATAACTGTATTTCGACTAGAATTTTAGGAACAGATTGGATTCAAAACATCAGAATACTTCTACAACTATCACTCTGGCTCGTCTGGGACTGGAATCACCTATTCAGCTGATCTTTTATATTCCATCTGCAACTCACATTTTGAAACATATGATTAAGTACGAAGACGATTTACAAACTTCGATTATTGAACGAGCCACCGATTACAAACCACCACGTAGTTTGAGGTCTTGGTTAATCGGTCGCCCTCTATCCACGGCGGATGCTGCACACCAAACCATCGGAAAGGCTGTAGGTCTTGCGGTTTTTGCATCGGATGCACTTTCTTCCACTGCCTATGCAACACAGGAGATACTTGTCATCCTTGCCGCGGCCGGTACAATGGCTTTTGGTCTTGTATTTCCTATTTCCCTTGCCATTGTTCTTTTGCTAGCCATCGTAACTATTTCGTATGAGCAGACCATACATGCCTATCCGGATGGCGGTGGTGCCTATATTGTCGCACGCGATAACCTGGGCGAATTTCCAGCACTTATTGCTGGTGCAGCGCTTCTGACTGACTATATTCTGACCGTATCAGTTTCCGTTGCCTCCGGGGTTGCACAGATCACCTCGGCATTTCCAGTTCTATATGACTATCGTGTCCTGCTCTCTGTTGGTTTCATCTTGTTCATTATGCTGATCAATTTACGTGGTGTAAAGGAATCGGGTACAGCATTTGCCATCCCCACATATTTCTTTGTTGTGCTGATGTTTACCGCCGTTGGAACCGGTCTGTTCCGCATGTTTATAACCAGCACACTCGGAACCGTGGTTAATCCGCCAGAGCTGGAGATGCTTCATGGTATTTCTGCGATTACACCTTTCCTAATATTGCATGCTTTCGCAAGCGGTACCACTGCGCTTACGGGTGTCGAAGCGATTTCGAATGGCATTACTGCATTCAAAGAACCACGCAGCAAGAATGCAGGTATTACATTAATCTGGATGTCGCTCATTCTCGGTTCACTTTTCCTGGGAATTTCCTATCTTGCAAAAGAAATTGGCGCGATCCCATCGGAAAGTGAAACGGTTATTTCTCAATTAGCGCGTACCATTTTCGCTGGGCGCGGCACCCTGTATCTCATGTTGATCGCCGCTACGACAGTTATCCTGATTATGGCGGCAAATACAGCCTTTGCAGATTTTCCACGTTTAAGCGCACTAGTTGCAAAAGATGGATTTCTACCGCGTCAACTTACCTATCGCGGGAGCCGCTTGGTTTATTCGCGTGGCATCGTGACGCTAGCGATAATTGCTTCCCTTCTGCTCATAATTTTCAAGGCAAGTGTGACACGCCTTATTCCGTTATATGCTATCGGCGTATTTCTTTCATTTACGCTTTCACAAGGTGGTATGGCGCTTCGTTGGCATAAGATCGGCAAACTTAAACCCGGCGAAGAAAAGTTGGAACGTGGTTCAACCCTGCGCTTTGTAAAGGATTGGCGGAGCAAAATGCTTATCAATGGTTTTGGGGCAGTATGTACTGCCATCGTTATGGTGGTCTTTGCTGCAACCAAGTTTCATGATGGTGCCTGGGTCGTTTTGATCCTTATTCCTATGTTAGTTCTGATCTTCTGGCTGATCTATCATCACTATAGCCATCTTGCTAAAAAACTCTCACTCGAAAATTTTGGGGTTATCGCGCCGCATAAAATTCGTCATCGGGTTATCATGCCCGTAAGCAGCGTGCATCAAGGGACGCTTGCAGGACTTCATTATGCGCGTATATTATCGGATGATGTAACTGCTGTTCATGTCACAATTGAACCAGCGGATGCTGAAAAGGTCCGACAAAAGTGGAAGATATGGGGCGAGGGCGTACGGATGGTTATCCTGAATTCGCCCTATCGCCTGTTTATTGAGCCCCTGCTTGGCTATATTGCTGACATCGCACAGCAGCGGCAACCCGGCGAAACCATCACTGTTGTGGTTCCTGAATTTGTTTCAAATAACCGTCTTAGTGGCACGCTGCACACGAATACGGCCGATCTGTTGAGAAGTCAACTTAAGAATCAACCTGGCATTGTTATCACCAGCGTACCCTATCACGTAAATGAAGAAGATGGTAAACGTTGAAATTTATTCCTCAGCTCGGAGTCTATATCCAACGCCGGATTCAGTCATGAGATAATGAGGTCGAGCCGGATCCGATTCAATTTTGCGTCGTAAATTACTGATGTTGACTCTAAGCAGATGCATCTCGCTTTCATAAGCCGTTCCCCATACCTGCCTTAGCAATTGACGATGTGTAAGAACTTTCCCAGCGTTTTGTAATAATAAGCGCAGAATATCATATTCTGTCGGCGTCAGCGAGATTTGATTGTCATTTACAGTAACGAGACGGCGCGATATATCCATTTTTAGATTATCGACCTGAAGGACTGGTTCATCGTTTTTGCCTGTCATACGCCGCATTGCCACGCGCATACGTGCCATAAGTTCGCCTGTTCCAAAGGGCTTGGTCAGATAATCATCTGCTCCCGCATCCAGAGCCGCAATTTTGTCGTTTTCGGCTTCGCGAACCGAGAGAATAATGATAGGCGTCTGCGACCATTCGCGCAGACGACGTGTCACTTCGATGCCATCGAAATCTGGTAATCCCAGATCGAGGATGATGATGTCTGGATGGTTGGCGACCACGCCGTTGATCGCTTCCTGCCCATTCGACGCCTCATACACTTCGAAGCCTTGCGCGCCTAGAGCGGCGCGTAAGTAGCGCCTGATAGAGTTTTCATCGTCCACAACCAGAACCCGCTGTCCCGCTTCTGTCATTGCCTCGATTCCTTTTAACCGTTTAACGGCAATTCAACAGTGATGACTGTTCCACCACCATCACGCGTATGTGCGTATATTTGGCCACCATGGGCTTCGACAATCCCTTTGCTGATGGAAAGCCCCAATCCTGTCCCACTTACGCTTTCAGGTCGCTGTACCCGGTAGAATTTGTCAAAAACCCGCGTCAGGTCGTCAGGTGGGATGCCCTCTCCACGGTCCGCGATTTTGATGCAGGCTTTGTCAGCTTTTAATTCAGCAGACACTTCGATTGCGCAATATTCAGGCGAATATTTGATAGCGTTCTCCAATACATTGACCAGCACCTGCACCATCAGGGTAAAGTCTATTGGCACAAGTGGGAAATCGATCGGAACCTTCACTTGCACATTGCGATTCGCAATACGCTTGCCAAGTTGTTCCAGAGCAGTACCGATCACATCCTGAATGTCACCGGGCTCACGATGGAGTTTGATTGCACCACTTTCGATACGAGTCATCGAAAGCAGATTGCCTACAAGTCGGTTCAAGCGGTCGGCTTCTTCGCGGGCAGTGATAATCAGACTCTTGCGATATTCATCACTCAATGAATTAGATTGCTCATCCAGACTTGTAAGCGCGCCTGTGATTGACACAAGGGGCGTACGCAAATCATGAGAAATGGAATTGAGCAAAGCGTTTTGTAATTTTTCTGCAGCCTTCAACAGCTTTATCTGACGAGCTTCTTCCGCGAGTTTAACCCGTTCAATTGCCTGCGCGACCTGGTTTGCGAACGCCTCCATTAGACGGCGTTGCGCCGGAGTCAGATCCCGTTCTACAGTCCCTGGCTTGCCAACACCCAACACTCCTACAGTACCACGTGCAGTCTTGAGCGGCAAATAACGTAATTCAGCGGCAGGCAAAGTGTTCGTATGACGTCCTGCAGGTTCACCGTGACGATATACCCAATCGGCAACTGCCATTTCTTCATCATTTAAATCTAAACCTGTGCTGGCGACGCGTGAAATGAGTCGATTCTCTTCGGGCAAGAGTACGACGATCTCCCGCTCAAATGTCTGCTCGACATGGTGGGCCAGGCCGCGTAGGATGACGTCGAGTTCAGCAGCAGCAGCTAGATCGCGACTGAGATCGTATAGTTCAGCAGTTTCCACTTCACGCTGCTGTGCGGCCTCAGCCTGCTCACGGGCGCGCGCGGTCAACTGGCTGATGACCATTCCGACCAAGAATAAAGCAATGAAAGTGATAATGTATTGTGTATCAGAAACCGCAAATGTAAAGTATGGCCTTACAAAGAAAAAATCAAAGGATAACACGCCCAGGAAAGAAGTAAGGATGGCCGGGCCACGTCCAAGATACACAGCCGCGATTACAACAGTCAACAGATACACCATGATCAGGTTCGTTGCTTCAATACGCCCACCAATCAAAAAACCGATAGCTGTATCGATGGCAATCAGAATTAAACTCCACAAATACCTGGGAAGCGGACTATGAAGCCTCAATGGATTTTCTTCAGGAGGGACGGAAGGCTGGTCGGGGCTGGTCACCACATAAATATCGATGTCACCACTCTTATGAATGAGTTTATCCACTAGAGAACCGCGTAGAAATTCCTGCCAGCGCGGGCGCAAAGGTTTGCCCAGGATAATTTTCGTGATGTTATTTTTGCGGGCGAAGTCCATGATCGTTTCTGAAGTAGCAATGATGGATCCACTGGAAGGCAGAACATAAGAACGAGCCCCCAAATCTTCTGCCAGACGCAAAATGCCCGCGACCCGTTCACGTTTTTCTGGCGCGATCGCGGCAAGCTGGGGTGTCTCTATATACAACACAATCCATTCTGCATTCAACTCGCCTGCCAATCTGCGGGCAGAACGGACGAGGTGTTCGCTCAGGGGACTTGGGCTGATACAAACTAATAGTCTTTCTGCTGCCGGCCAGGGTCCCGGAATCGCGCGAGTCTGCATATAGGCGCGCATCTGATCATCTACACGTTCTGCCGCACGCCGCAGGGTCATTTCGCGCAATGCAGTCAAATTTCCTTTACGGAAAAACTCGCGAATAGCACGCGCTGCCTGTTCAGGGATATAGACTTTTCCCTCCTGTAAACGGATGAGTAATTCATCCGGTGGCAGGTCAATTAGTTCAATCTCGCTGGCTTCGTCTATGACACTATCGGGGATCGTCTCGTGTACCACTACACCAGTGATTTGGGCAACCACATCATTTAGGCTTTCGAGGTGCTGGATGTTAAGTGTTGTATAAACATTGATTCCAGCATCAAGCAATTCCTCAATATCTTGATACCTCTTGGGGTGTCTGGAGCCAGGCACATTCGTATGAGCCAGTTCGTCCACAAGCACTAAAGTTGGGTGACGCTCAATAACAGCGTCAACATCCATTTCAGTGAGTATGACGCCGCGATAGTTAACGGTTTTGCGCGAGATCACATGCAATCCCTCTACTATGGCTTCAGTCTCGGCGCGCTTGTGGGTCTCAATGTATCCAATGACTACATCTACGCCTTCATTTTTTCTTTGGTGCGCGGCTTCGAGCATAGCATAGGTCTTGCCTACCCCTGCAGCATAGCCCAAGAATATTTTCAATTTCCCGCGCTGGAGTACCTGTTCATCAGCCTGAATTTGTTTGAGCAGCTCGTCGGGATCGGGTCTGACGGATTCTGGGGACATATATTGTTAGTGTACCTGATAGGGCACTTCGGTGATAACAATGCCTCTTTTGTTTAGTAACGCGAATCGAAGCCAGAATGCTGTTTGTGTGTGTAACAAATTGTGCCACCAGTTTTTCGGCATGAATTGCGGTACGACAATGGTTAACCGCTCATTGGATTGTAAAATTGCGCAGATTTCATTCACGTACTCCAAAAAGGGTTCAAGAAAAGTACGGTAAGGTGACTCGATAATGACCAGCCGCACGCCTTTGCCCCATAAGCTCCATTTGTTTTCTAATGCCGACTTTTGTTCCTGGTCCATTGAGATATGGACAGCCGTTACATCATTAGAGAGTGACAATGCATAATCCAATGCTTCAAGAGCACCTCGATGGACCCCAGCGATTGGCACGAGAACTCGATGGCGTTTCGCAGGAGGAGACTGGCCATAATTCTCTAAAGAGAGATCCCGTGCGAGATTCTTATAATGATTGTGGACTGCATAAAAACTGATGACAAGTGCAGGAAGAAGTAAAACAATTATCCATGCACCGTCGACAAACTTCGTGATCGCAAAAATCAAGGTGACAATCGCCGTGGTAACAGCTCCGAGGCCGTTTATCGCCAGCTTCCATTTCCAGCCCAGATCATAACGATGGGTTCCGTCCTTCCTCGCGAGGCGTTGGTACTTCCACCAGTGACGGGCCATGCCCGCCTGCGATAGAGTAAACGAGAGGAATACACCTACTGCCCATAGTGGAATGAGTGCAGTCACACTGGCATTGAAGACGATAATGAGCAGTGATGCGATCACTGTGAGAGTCAGTATTCCACGTGAGAAAACCAACCGACTCCCACGATAGGTCAACTGACGAGGCATATATCCATCTTCAGCAATAATGGCGCTCAAGGCGGGGAAGCCAGCAAATGCTGTGTTCGTTGCTAAAATTAAGATGATCGTTGTGGCCGTAATGGTACCCAGATAGAGCAATCCCCGATTTCCAAAGACTGTACGGGTCAATTGTGAGATGACTGTTTCAGTTTCGGAGGGAACTGACCCAATGATGTCCAATAGATAAACGATGCCAAGGAACAATACGGCCAAAATGGTAGACATCCAGATCATCGTCACTATGGCATTTCGTGTACGAGGTTCTCTAAAGGATTTCACGCCATTTGCTATGACCTCAACGCCTGTTAGCGCGGTTGTGCCATTAGAAAACGCACGCAATAACAAGAAGAGAGTCAATGGTTCGGTATGAAGTAATTCTACGGAAGGGGGATCGATTACTACACCAAGCGTACCGTTCAGATAGCGAATGAATCCGATAACTACTGTCCATGTCGTCATACTTAGAAAAAAATATGTAGGGAAGGCGAATATATTCCCCGATTCCTTCACACCGCGTAGGTTAGCGAGCGCAATTAATCCTAGTAAGCCTACTGAGAGCCAGACTCGAAAAGGGAAAAGTACAGGAAACGCCGAAACGATTTGGGCGACGCCCGATGCTACAGTAACAGCTGCGAGCAGGATATAGTCAGTGAGTAAGGCCGCACCAGCTACGAGAGCGGCAGGCTCTCCTAGATTTTCCTTCACCACAGTATATGCGCCACCACCATTTGGATAAGCCTGGATGGTTTGTAAATAAGAGATGGTAACGATGACCAGTAAGCCAGTGATGACCAGCGAAATGGGGAAAGCATAACCATAGGCTCGTGTCCCTGCTGCAGCCAAAATAACAAGTGTCTCTTGTGGCGCATATGCGATCGACGATAATGCATCTGCGCCAAAGACCGCCAATCCTACAGTTTTACTAACTGTTTGATGGGGCGCGTCTGCCGTAGGAAGAGGGCGGCCGATCAGCCAGGTACGCCATGAAAGTTGTGGGTAGTCTCTGGCAACACGGCTTATAAAACCATTATTATGTTTAGCCTTACTTTTATCAGACGTGTGCATTCGCGTTATTGTAGTCGATAGAAAGCCAGATTCAATTACAGACGTTGGGACGCGACCCACTTTCAGAACGATGTTCAGCAGAGAAATTTCATCCCATCAATTATTTTGGGGCCAGACTTTGACCGGGACATTATGTACCGCACAGAACATGGCGCCGTAGCTGATTCCATGGCGAAGTTCATTGGGCGTGACCTGCTGGACTTCCAAGATCGATTGACACGTTCTGAAGCGTGACCAATCCAATTGTTTAAGGTATTTCACCAGGCTCCGATCCAGTCTTATGCCTAACGTCTTTAGTGCATTTGACAGGCGCGGCACCTTTACAAGCAGATGGATAGAACTATCCCACGACTTGGGATATTCCATCCATGATTCTTCGAAAGTGAAGACAGCCTGAACAGCAGGTTGCCAGGCTGCCAGCTTTTGCGCGATTCTTTTTTCGAGTGAGAGCTTAAAAGCCTTTACAAACTCAAAACGTTTATCCAAACGATCTAACTCAGCACTTCTTGTCAACGGATGTAATTGCGCTTTGGCATCCTTCAACGCTTTTTCACAAATTTCATTTGCCGACCGCTCAACATCATTAAGTTTGGACGCAACATATTTTACAGTTTTTTTTTGGTCCCCGTTATTGACATCACTCACTTCAAACCATCCAAAGCTAGATTTAATTCCAGGACATTCACTCTCGGCTCCCCCAGGAAGCCAAACTGACGTCCCTCTGTATTTTGATTAACGAGAGACTTTACCTCCGCGTCACTCAGACCTCGGGCTGTCGCCACACGATGGACCTGATGCAACGCCGCGGCGACACTGATGTGTGGATCAAGTCCACTGCCGGAAGCGGTAACGAGGTCAACAGGGATCGGATTAGTATTATCAGGATCAGCCGCTTTGAGAGCTTCCACGCGTGACTGTACCATATCGATTAAGGCAGGATTCAAGGGTCCATAGTTTGAGCCTGAAGATGCAGTCAGGATCTCGGAATTGAAAGCGTTGTATGGGAATGTGCTGGTTGCTGAGAGGCGTCCCCAAAAATATTTTGGGTCATCAAACTGTTGGCCAATCAATTCTGAGCCATAGGTCTTGCCGTCGATCATGATCAGGCTGCCGTTGGCTTGGTGTGGAAATATAACTTGAGCGATACCAGTCACAACGAGTGGATAGATCACACCTGTGATGAGGGTAAAAATCAAAAGTATAAAAAACGCTGGGCGTAATTGTGAATACATTTTTAATCCTTGTCTTCATCTATCATATGACTTGGAGCAATTTGAATCACCCTGAATGTGCCATGACCTTGCACACAATCCATTTTCGATAAAGCAGATGCATTGGCGTTCAACCACAAATGGATAAGCGCGTAAAAAACCAGAAGGATTCCGATCTGTACAGCTTGATGCCCACGTACAGAGATCTTGAGGCGGTCATCCACTATAAACAACGCGATAAGAAGCGAAAAGGTGAGATATAACTGCCACCATTTTGGCCGAATAGCTGAGGGAGACATAATAAACTTCCAGTTACTCATGGTACTTCGATTGGTTTAGTCCAAGGCCTGGAACATTCGACCAATCACATATCATGAGTTAGATACACCTAAGCAAGAGGCCAAAAACCAAAAGATAGATGTGAGGAATACCCAGGGACGCAGGTCCATTGGAATTCCAAAGGCATCTGGAACAATGCCCACCACGACTATCAACAGAGTTGAGAGGAGACCAAACCATTTCAAGATTTGACGCCTGGAAAATATAGCCTCTCTCTGTATTTTCACCGCAGTTATCCTCTGAGTGGCAATAAAGTTCCCTTTTTCATTCTTGGCAGGCGAGGCGTGTGAAGCAGTATTTGTAACCATTTGAACCTCCTATGTAAGTCCAAACCAAACCAACAATAGATCAATCAGCTTGATACCAATGAATGGTGCAATAAGTCCACCTACACCATAGATCAACAGATGATCCCGCAGCAATTGCGCTGCACCAACGGGACGATAGGGAACGCCGCGCAATGCCAACGGAATGAGAGCAATAATGATGAGAGCATTGAAGATAACCGCGGAAAGAATCGCGCTTTCAGGTGTGGCAAGTCGCATGAAGTTCAGCGCGCCAAGCACGGGATACGTGGAAGCAAACGCGGCAGGAATGATGGCAAAATATTTCGCCACGTCATTTGCAATGCTAAATGTGGTCAGTGCACCGCGCGTCATCAACAGTTGCTTGCCGATTTCAACGATCTCGATCAGCTTGGTTGGGTTGCTATCCAGATCGATCATATTGGCAGCTTCGCGCGCAGGCTGCGTACCAGTATTCATAGCAACGGCGACATCAGCCTGTGCCAACGCAGGGGCATCGTTCGTGCCATCCCCGGTCATGGCGACCAGCTTGCCACCAGTTTGGTGTCCTCGGATCAATTTTAATTTTGCCTCGGGTGTGGCTTGTGCGAGGAAATCGTCCACACCTGCTTCGGCGGCAATCGCAGCCGCTGTGAGCGGATTATCGCCGGTGATCATTACGGTCTTGATGCCCATCTTCCTTAGGTGCGTAAAGCGGTCTTTGATTCCACCTTTGACAATATCTTTTAAGTAGATGACTCCCAGAGCTTGATTGTTGCGGGTCACCACAAGCGGCGTGCCGCCGGTGCGCGCAATATTATCCACGATTGATTTCAGATCCGTAGGAAGAGGATTGCCATTCAATTGAACCAAAGAAATCATCGCATCGGGCGCGCCTTTGAGGATAGATGTACCATTGAACTTCACGCCGCTCATGCGGGTTTGTGCAGTGAACGGAATGAAATGCATACTCGCATGTTCTGGGGTTTCTCCCACAGTTCTTCCCCGCATACTATATTTCTCTTTGGCAAGCACCACGATGCTGCGGCCCTCAGGAGTTTCATCTGCAAGCGAGGCAAGTTGTGCAGCATCCGCAAGATCATGCGTATCAATGCCGTTGACCGAAATAAACTCAACAGCCTGACGATTCCCCAAAGTGATCGTGCCCGTCTTATCGAGCAACAAGACATCCACATCACCCGCGGCTTCCACCGCACGGCCAGACATGGCAATCACGTTCCGCTGGATCATCCGATCCATTCCCGCGATGCCAATAGCTGAAAGCAAACCGCCAATTGTCGTGGGGATAAGACATACCAGCAGGGCGATCAGAACCGTGATGGTTATCGGTATGCCCTGACCAGTCGCGGTTACGCTATAGATTGAATAGGACAGAAGCGTAGCACAGACAACCAGGAAGATAATGGTGAAGCCTGCCAGCAAAATGTTGAGCGCGATCTCATTTGGAGTCTTTTGCCGCTTCGCGCCTTCAACCAGGCCGATCATGCGATCCAGGAAACCTTCACCGGGATTCGCGGTCACCCGTACAACGAGCCAGTCGGAGAGTAAACGCGTCCCACCTGTGACCGCGCTGCGGTCGCCGCCAGACTCGCGAATCACGGGCGCGCTTTCGCCCGTCACTGCGCTTTCATCCACGGAAGCGATGCCTTCCACGATTTCACCATCCGCGGGCAAAATATCACCGGCTTCGACGAGATAGTAATCATTCTGACGAAGTGCAGTGGAAGAAACCGATTCAAAACCACCCTCACGCTTCAATGTGCGAAGTTTCTTTGCGGGTGTCTCCTTACGTGTTTTGCGTAGGGCTTCCGCCTGTGCTTTGCCGCGACCCTCCGCGACCGCCTCGGAAAAGTTGGCAAACAAGACCGTGAACCATAGCCATAAAGTGATTGCGCCAATGAATCCTGCAGGCGCTTCACCTTGTCTGGCCAGGGCCTGAATCCACAAAACAGTGGTTAGCATGCTACCGACTTCGACGACAAACATGACCGGGTTGCGTACCATCCAGCGCGGGTTGAGTTTGATAAAAGAATCCGCGATTGCTCGTTGATATAGCTCACGGCGAAAAGCGTTTTGTTTTTTCGGTTGAGTTATCATTTTATCGATCCGTTTCATATGTTATTGCGAGTCTGCAAGAAACCACCTTAGTTACACCAGAAGATCGCTCTGGGCAAAAGGTCACTGTCCCGTCAATCACGTTATCCACCAAATACCATCAAATGCTCTACAATCGGCCCCAACGCCAGCGCGGGAATGAAACTGAGCGCGCCAACGATGATGATGACACCGATCAACCAGGCAATGAACAATGGCGTATGTGTAGGTAGTGTTCCGCTGCTGGCAGGGACTTTTTTCTTTTGCACAAGTGACCCAGCAATTGCCAGTGCAGGTACGATGAGCCAGTACCGTGCGAAGAACATACAGATTCCAAGGGCGGTATTGTAGAATGGGGTATTCGCGCCCAGTCCCGCAAATGCAGAACCATTATTGTTGCCAGCGGACGAGAAAGCATATAAAACTTCACTAAAGCCATGTGGACCACCGGTATTCCAAATAGTAGCCAGACCCAAAGGATGTACAACGGCGATGGCAGTTCCAACTTTGACCAGAAAGATGGGAATCAACAACATCAGTGATGCCATCTTCATTTCATACGATTCGATTTTCTTACCAAGATACTCCGGTGTGCGACCAACCATCAGGCCGGCGACGAACACGGCCACGATGACAAATGCCAGCATGCCATACAATCCGGAACCTACCCCCCCATAGATGATTTCGCCCAATTGCATCAGGAAAAGAGGAACCATACCGCCAAGCGGCATATACGAATCATGCATCGAGTTAACCGAACCATTGGAAGCCGCTGTTGTAACTGTCGCCCACAGCACGGAGTTGGCGATGCCGAAGCGCAGTTCTTTTCCCTCCATGTTGCCACCGGGGTTGCTATTGGTCTGCGTTTGATCAATACCCATTGAGGTAAATGCAGGGTTTCCACTTTGTTCTACCCAGACTGCCAGCGTCAAACACGCGACCATGATAATAGTCATCGTAATCAAAATCGCCCAACCCTGGCGAGTGTCTCCCACCATTACACCAAAGGTGTAGCACAAGGCGCCAGAGATAACAAGAATGGAAAGCATTTCAATCAAGTTCGAGAATGGCGTTGAATTTTCAAATGGATGTGCAGAGTTGACATTGAAGAATCCGCCGCCATTTGTGCCAAGTTGCTTGATGGCGATTTGCGAAGCTGCAGGACCTACGGCAAGAGCCTGTTCAGTCACAGTATTTCCATTGGCATCCGTTATAGGTTGAAGGAGTGAGGCCATCTTATATGGGCTGAAGGTTTGTACTACACCCTGAGAGACAAGCACGAGGGCAACGACCAGCGAAAGCGGCAGCAGGATATAAAGAGTAGTTCGGGTTAAATCGACCCAAAAGTTGCCGATACCCTTGGCTGTATGTCGCGCAAGACCGCGAATGAGCCCGATTAAAACGGCTATGCCTGTCGCTGCAGAGACGAAGTTTTGCACAGTTAAGCCCAGCATTTGTGAGAGGTAGCTCATCGTCACTTCGCCACCGTAGCCCTGCCAGTTCGTATTTGATGCAAAACTTACCGCCGTATTCCATGAGGAATCTGGTGAGACTGCGCCCAATCCCTCTGGATTGAGTGGTAGCATACCCTGTAGCCTCTGCAATACATACACGGCAAGCAAACCTAATACATTGAAAAGCATTACGGCGATTGCGTAAGTCTTCCAATTCATGTCTTCGTCTGAATTGATGCCTGAGACGCGATATATAAATCGTTCGACAGGACGCAACACAGGGTCCAAGAAGGTGCGCTCGCCCTGGTAGATTTTCGCCATGAACGAGCCAAGCAGCTTTGCCAGAAAAAGCAAAACCACCATGTAGAGAATAAGTTGAATCCAGCTATAGAGATTCATCCGAACCACTCCGGCTTGAGCAGGGCCAAAACAAGATAGACAAACAGAATCAGGGTAATGATGCCCGTGATCACATAAAGTACATTCATGATTTGTCCTCCATCAGAGATTCACAGACTCTGATGAATCCATAAGTAAGAACAAAGAAAAGGACTGTTAACCCAAGATACAGCAAATCATTCATTGATGCCTCCGTTCTTGGAACAAATCATAATTTTTTAGGCATTAAATTAGGGTCAAGAAATAGAAAAAGCGCATCAAAAAAAGGTCAAGAAATTAGACGAAGATAGAGAAAAGAGAATCCACACAGAGTAGATATAGTCTCTTTTGTTATCTGCTCCCCGGTGCTATACTGAGATAGAATCCCCTGTAGGTCTTATAGATATGAACTTCTGATTTACATCGAACAGAACCTTCAATCGTTCAGATGAGTTGAAAAATTTGAGATGACGGCAAGAACTTTCCTTGGGCTGTTTCGAGAAGCATATAAAATATGGCTGGAGGATCGCGCACAACGATTGGGTGCGGCGCTGGCCTTTTACACATTGTTCTCCATTGCACCACTTCTGGTTATTGTTGTCTCCATTGCTGGTTTGGTATTCGACGAAGAAAAAGCAAGGAACCAAATCGTCAGTGCGCTGACGACTCAAATCGGTGCCGATGCGGCCACCGCTGTTGGTGAATCAATATCCGGAATCCATACATCAGGCTCTGGTGTATGGGCAACGGTCATCAGCGCGCTGATTCTTTTCGTCGGCTCGACTAACTTGTTTGCCCAGCTCAAGGACGCGCTGAACACAATCTGGCATGTTCGCCATAAACCTCCCACAAATTTTTTGCGGAGCATTATGCGCGCTATGCGCGACAGAATGATGTCTACGGTTATGGTAGCTAGTATGGGAATGATATTGCTAGCGACACTTGCAATCAGCGCTGGCTTAACTGTCCTTAGTGGCTTACTTGAAACCATTACACCGGATGCGGCATTCATCTGGCGAGGCCTTAATTTGATGATCGGGTTTGGTGTGACCACTCTATTATTTGCTCTGATGTTCAAAGTGTTGCCAGACGTGCAAATCACCTGGCATATAGCGCTGGTTGGTGCTCTGATCACATCTCTATTATTCAATTTAGGAGCTTACTTACTGGGCTTGTATCTGCGCTACGGTGGTGCTGCTTCCATTTTGGGGGCGGTAGGATCATTCGTCATTGTATTGATCTGGGCTTACTTTTCTGCCCAAATGGTCTTTTTTGGGGCAAAGTTTGCGTTAGTGTATGCAAGGGCAATTGGCAAACCGATTTTGCCAACACATCGAGCTATAAGCCTAATACCACTGGTCACTGCGACAAACACAAATGAAGATGATGAGCTTGAGTAAGTAAGTAGATAGATTTTGACAAGCGAGGCTAAAGCCACCTGCTCAGCACCTGGAAGCCCTGCGGGCTGGCGCAATGCAATCGGCTTTAGGCCGACTCGCATGGACTGAGGCAGGACTTCAGTCCGCCGAAATCAGGAACTTCCAACAAACTTTGAGTGCTCGCTCTAGGGCACAGAAGTTATTCCACAGGCTCCCTAAAATCATAAATCCCACCTCGTACTTCCCACTTCGTTTTGCAATTCGTGCATTCGAGATAGTCTGGCTTTCCTGCAAGCAGCGAATCTCCGCAGGATGGACATTTGAAGTAGGAGAGGATATCCCCACCAGGGGTTGGGATGGCGTCCCGACCTATGACTTTTGCCCGCACAAACACAGACGGTGTGAATTGCCACAACGCGCCCGTCCATTGAAGGATGGAATCAAGAAAAACCAGAATACTTGTTGGAACTATCCGCTTTAGTAATCCAACACGGAAATATGAAAGTGTAAGAGTCTTTTCGATCTTAAAGCCTAGGCCCTCCAGCCAATTGCGGATTGCTTTGGGATGGAAATCGAAATTGAGCTTTACAAATTCGACTGGTTCCAACGTGAATGGATTCCAATCTTGCTTTCTAAGCAAGTAGCGAAAGACTGCTTTGAGATTGAGTTTATTAGCAAATTCAAGAATGAATATCCCGCCCGGTGCCATTACATTCCTTATCTGTGCGAGGGCGTTTGGCACGTCAGCCATATGATGTAAAGTGCGGATCATTGTGGCGGTGTCAAACAAACCATCTACAAATGGGAGGCGATATACATCTGCCGCCACATAAATATATTTTTCAGAATTGCCTAACCTCTGCTGAGCCTGCTCAAGTTGGGTGCGGGAATAGTCTAGAAGGATAATCTGATCAAAGCCAGCGTAGCGCGGCGTGTTCCGTCCTGCGCCGGCACCGAGTTCCAGCAAAAGATGACCGCTCTTTGGCAAGAGTCGCTTAAGGGCAATGGCTTCCGTGCGATCTTCATACTCACGGCCACCCTTATCCCAAAAGGAAGCTTGGTAATCGGAACCTTCGTAGTTGCAAATTGGAGGCGTGTTTTGTTTATCCATTAGAAAAGAGTCGGGCCATTGTACCCGACTCTCAACTATCACAAGAAGCCACTATCAAACTATATCATGATCGGCCAATCGCCCGGTAACTGAATCCCATCTCTTTCATCAACTTGGGATCATAGATATTGCGCCCATCATAAATGACCGGTGAATTGAGCAGTTCCCTGACCCGTTCGAGATCAAGCTGCTTGAATTCATTCCAAGGCGTGACAACGATCAACGCGTCGCAGCCCGCAGTCATTTTGTATACATCATCGAAGATTTCAACGTCAGGCAGCAGAGGGGCGGCTGATTTGCGCGCGACAGGATCATATCCACGCACGTTAGCGCCAGCTGCGATCAACTCATTGGAAATATCTACAGAAGGTGCATCGCGCATATCATCCGTATTCTCCTTGAACGCCAAACCAAGCAGGCCAATCGTCTTGCTTTTCAGATCACCGCCCAGTAACTTTTCAACATGCTTGGCAACAGCTTTACGGCGATCATAATTGACAGTTACCGTATCGTTCAACATGCGCGGATTTAATCCTTTACCCTTCGCCATGTAAGCTAATGCCTGCACATCTTTGGGGAAACACGATCCGCCCCAACCCAGGCCTGCGTCCAGAAAATGGCGGCCAATACGTGCATCATAGCCCATGCCCGCGGCCACCTCTTTTACATCCGCACCGTATACCTCACAAATATCAGCCAGTTCGTTGATAAAAGAAATCTTCGCGGCAAGGAAAGCATTGCTGGCATATTTGATCATTTCGGCAGTACGCAAGTCGGTGATGACGATGGGAGCACGCAAGGGCAAGTGTAATTGGGCGACCTTGTTGGCCGCATCTCTGTCCAGTGAACCAATCACGTTGCGATGCGGACTCATGAAATCTGCAATCGCTGAACCTTCACGCAGAAACTCGGGGCAGGAGACCACAGAGAAGTCAATTGGCTTGGGCTGGGCACTCTTTACAATATCAGCGACCCAGTCCCCGGTCCCGATCGGAACTGTAGATTTGTTGATGATGATGAGGGGTGCAGTCATGTTTTCTGCAATCGACTTCGCCGCCGATTCTACATATTTCAGGTCTGCGTTTCCATCCACTCCTGAGGGAGTTCCTACTGCAATAAATGCAAATTCAGCACCTTCCAGGGCCTCTGCATAAGAAGCGGAAAAGCATAATCGTCCACCCTTTACATTGCGCTTCACAAGTTCTTCAAGCCCCGGTTCATAAATAGGCATAATGCCCTTCTTGAGATTCTCGATGCGTTTCTCATCCACATCGAGCGCCACCACGCTATTTCCCAAGTCGGCGAAACAGGATGCGGTCACTAAGCCGACGTAACCCACGCCGACAACACAGATTTGTTTCATTGTTAACCTCTTTTGTTAGATTATGATTGTACAGCCGCCTGCTCTGAGAAAACGACTATCCACTTCATGACCCAAACTGACCAAGTAGGTTACAAAATTGGCTTATAGGAGAGGCTCTACGGGTTGCTTTGCTCTTTATGAACCTTCGTTCCAAACACTTCGTTAATTGCATCTAAAAAACTTTGCATGTGAATCGGCTTGGTCAAATAACCATCACACCCCGCATCCATGGCACGCTTGCGATCGCTCGGAAGTGTATACGCAGAAAGAGCATATAACGGAATAAATTTTGTTGATTCATCGGATTTCAATTTTTCAGCCGCAGCCCACCCATCCATTTCGGGCATACCTAAATCCATCAGGATCATGTCCGGTTGCTGCAAACGAGCTGCATCCACACCATCACGCCCATTGACCGCCAGAAAAACATCGTAGCCAGCGCGCTCCAAAATAAAACGGACGAGTTCGTAGTTATCCATATTATCTTCGACGATCAGAATGCGTCCCTTACTCATTACGAGTTAAATATACCGCGCCTCGGACTATCAAGCAATGACGTATAATTTTGTAGGTCGGAGTAGTCGCGTTAGCATCCCCGAAAGGGGCAATTCGACACTACAAAATATGAAAACACTTTTCGTCGTTGATGCCCGCTCCCCCATTGCAATCAATTGGATACGTCACTTTGCTGAACGAGGCGATGAGATATATATTGCCTCCACATTCGCGTGCATAGTGGATTTGCCGATTAATGGATTGGAGATCACCCCTGTTGCTTTTAGCGCGTTTAAGAAGTCCGCACAACGCCCTGGCAGCGCTTCCTCGCGGACCTTGGGTCTGCGTACTGTTATCAGGCAGTGGTTCGGCCCCTTGACAGTTCGCCGGGCATCGCAAAAACTACGCGCCTTTATTGAGAGGGTTAAACCCGACATCATCCACGCTATGCGGATTCCATTTGAGGGCATGATGGCTGCATTCGCCGTGCACGAGTTGAAGAACACTGTGAAGGCGCCTCTGATTATTTCCAGTTGGGGTAACGATTTCACACTGCATGCGACTTCATCTCGCCTGATGAGCAAATATACGCGCTTGACACTCCAAGCCATTGATGCTTTGCACGCAGACTGCCATCGTGACATTCGCCTCGCAAATGAATGGGACTTGGATTCTTCAAAGCCAACGCTGGTCGTCCCAGGCAATGGAGGAATTAGAACGGAACTATTTCATCCAAATTCAAAACCTGTCGATGAGCCAGTAATTATTAACCCGCGCGGGTTCCGTCCTTATGTCCGCAACGATGCTTTTTTCAAAGCTATTCCTCTGATCCTGGCAAAACATCCTGATGCAAAATTCATCTGTGCTTCGATGGCTGGCGAATCACAGGCAGAGCAATGGGTTCGTGAATTGAATATTGGTCACGTCGTTGAATTGCTTTCTCCTATGCCACACGCGCAGATGGCAAATGCCTTTCGCCGCGCGCAGATTGTTGTTTCACCTAGTATTCATGATGGCACGCCAAATAGCTTGCTAGAGGGCATGGCTTGTGGCTGCTTCCCAGTCGCGGGCGACTTAGAATCGATTCGCGAGTGGATCACGCCCAGTGAAAACGGCTTGCTTTTTGACTCTAATAGTCCTCGATCGATTGCAGATGCTATTGTCAGAGCGATTGAAAGCAGAGAACTCCAGCATAAGGCTGCACCTTTGAATCAGGAAATCATTGCAACTCGCGCGGAGTATAAGAACAACATGCAGAGGGTGGAGGAGTTTTATGGGAATGTATATAGGTACACAAGTAAACACGCGCAAGCGGACAAGTAAACGCGTATCCACCTGTGTACGCGTCTACATGGATACGTATTCAAGGAACAAGAGGTGATTATGAAAATCCTCATCATGGGAACCGGCGGTGTGGGAGGTTATTATGGTGGCTTGCTGGCACAACAAGGAAATGATGTGTCATTTGTCGCTCGTGGTGCTCATCTAGATACCATACGCCGCGAAGGCTTGAAAGTTAAAAGTGTTCATGGTGACTTCACTGTTTTTCCTGCAAATGCTGTAAATAATCCAAGTGAAGTTGGATACGTAGACCTCATCCTGTTTTCGGTTAAGACGTACAACACAGATGAAGCCGCTGAGGCGATTCGCCCCGCAGTGAGTTCGCAAACTGTGGTGATGAGCCTGCAAAATGGGATCGACGCGACAGAGCGCATCGGAGCAGTCATCGGATCGGAGCATGTCGTCGGAGGCGCGACCTGGCTCTCGTCGGCGGTGGAAGCGCCTGGGGTGATCAAGCATATTTCCCAGTTCCGGCGAATTGTCTTTGGTGAATTGGATGGGGGCCAGTCAACCCGCATCCAATCTATCTATGATGTGTTAAAAAATACAGGTATTACCGTAGAAATCTCGGAAAACATCCAAAAGGTTCTGTGGACGAAATTTGTCTTTATAGCAGCCGTTAGTGGTTTGGGCTCACTAACCAGGTTATCTATGGGAGAGTACCGCGCTGTGCCCGAAACCCGCGGACTAGTCTCCAGTATTATGCAGGAGGTGGAATCCGTGGCTCGTGCGCAGGGCGTGACGCTCGATCCAGATGTCGTCCAAAAGTCGCTTGAGTTTATGGATCATGCTGCACCGCACATCAAACCCTCCATGCAGCTGGATGTGGAGACCGGACACAGAACCGAGCTCGAATCGATGATCGGTGTGATCGGGCGAAAAGGGCGCAAGCTGGGAGTGCCGACTCCGGTTGCGGATTTTGTTTATGCCTCATTACTACCGATTGAGCTGAAAGCACGAAATGAGTCTTCACCTGCCCCTTAGTGGCACTGGTGAAAGATTACAAAATAAGTTGACTTTTGTAAAGTAGTGTAAAATTAATTCAATTATCGACGAATTGCTGACAAATTGTATTAAGCCTTGATCTTTCCTATGAGGTTACTACATGTCACTCTCGTCCACTCCACCACAACTTTTGATGTATGTCTCAGTCCGGCAAGGTGTAATTGCCAAGAATGAAAGTGTAAATATGCCATGGAGCGCGGGGTTGCTCTATGGCGTTTTTATTTGTAGTAGAGGAGCAATATTATGAGTAAGTCCTTCGAGTCTGATCCCGACAAACCTCTTCTTGTAGAAATAATCGCCTATGCGCCTACGGCATTCTATCATTGCACACACTGCGAGGTTGCCTGGCGTGAAATGGGCGCAACGAATCGCATTCATGAGGAGCAGGTAGCGAGCAGTCTGCCTGAAGATCTCATAAAGGAATATCAAATGGTATCAGATTGGGTTAAGGAATTATTTCGCATACACTGTGATCGCATTATCGTCAAAGTCATTGACGCAGCATCAATCGAAGGTTTCTATAAGTCACTAAAGTATCACGCCCGCCACTACCCGGCGGTCATTGTCGATGGAAAGTCCCGATTTATTGGAAGCGAAATGTTGTCAGCCGCGAGCGAGGAAATCGCTCATCAATTGGAGCGTGAGCCAATCAAGGCCTGAATGTTCTGGCGATATAGAGAGGAGGTTGATGGAGGGAAGTGACTGTTTTTGCAGCCAGGGATGAGAGGAGAATTCATCTTACTGGCAAGTATGTCTGTAAATCGGCTAATTTCGATTAACACAACCTGCGAAAGGAGGATTATGTTATGAATACACTTTGGGTCGTTGCTATTGCTGTAGTTGTGATCTATCTGGCATACAACTACTACGCCAAGCAGATTGACAGGAATGTCATTCAATCTGACGCGAAAAAAGCTACACCCGCGAAAATGTATATGGATGGCGTGGACTTCATGCCGACAAGCCGTAACGTGTTGTATGGCTATCACTTCAAATCCATCGCCGCCGCCGGACCCATCGTAGGAGTCATCACTGCAGCCAACATTTGGGGCTGGCTGCCTGCCATCCTCTGGCTGATGATAGGGGTTTCGTTCATCGGCTGGGCAAGCGACTATAGCGCAATCATGATGGCGGTGCGGAACGATGGCAACAGCATGAGCGCCATTTCGCACAGACTGATCGCTCCGCGTACGCGGATGATTTTGTTTGTGTTTATTTTCTTCTACTTGCTTTTGGTAGCGGGAGCATTCGTAGGGATCCTGGCTGCGATCCTAGCTGCCCGCCCGGATGTGCCCTTCGGAATTCTGGTGCTCGCCCTTATGGGTCTGCTTGCCAGTCAATTGCTTTACAAGCAAAAGATGGATTTGGTTCTGGTGACGGCAATTGTGGTGATCGTCACCCTGGCCGCGATGATTCTGGGTCCCATAGGGCAGACCCGCGATGCCGATAACAATTTGGTGCAGGGTCCGATAGGACAGATGGTGGTAAGCATTAATAAGGCCGTAAATAGCCTCACGGGCGACAAGGAGCTGTATACCGTAACCGATCCGACGAATGCCGATCCGCGCATCCCGCCTCCCGGCGCAGATGGCACACGTCCTGCGACGGCGTTATATGACCCCGCAACTGGCCTGATCAAGACTCTGCCATCGTATCTATTCTGGGCGCTGTTCCTGTTTGTATTTTCCTATCTTGGTGCCAACTTACCCATCTGGCGTTTTGCCCAGCCGGTGAACTATATTGGCTTCTGGGTAACATTGATCACCATTGTGCTGAGCGCGATCGGTGCAATACTGGCACCTCTGACAGGAATCACTGATTCGACTGGCGCTGCAATCGGTCAGTTTGCGTTGGAACCTGTTAAAACACTGGGTTTAACTTTCGAAGCTGGTAAAACGTTTCTACCCATCTGGCCAATGTTGTTCGTCACTATTGCCTGTGGTGCAATCTCTGGCTGGCATGCCCTGTTCGGTTCAGTGGGTACAGCTCGCCAGCTCGAATATGAGACCGATGCTCTCCCAGTTGGTGGCGGTGCGATGTTCTCCGAGAATACGCTTGGACTACTGTCCCTGGTGGCAGTCTCCATCGCAGGCACAGGCGGCGGCGGTGGGCGATTCGCGGCTGGCGTTGGCAAACTGCTCCATGCTGCAACCTTTGGTGCGTTGCCGGAGGCATTGGGAACGGCGCTTGGATTTGGCGCATTCGTAGTCATCGTATTGACTGTCGTGCAATTGGTCTTCCGCGTGATGCGTGTGACTCTCACCGAATGGGTGGGCGAATCTGTGCCCGCGGTGAAGAACATGCACGTCTCAAGCATTATCTCGATGTTGCTGACCCTCCTATTGGTGCTGACCGGCACATGGGTGTACCTGTGGTTCTTATTTGGTGCAGCAAACCAGTTAATGGCTGCGCTCAGCCTGATGCTCGTCGCTGTCTGGCTGAAGAGTGAGAAGAAGAATCCGGCCTACGCGCTATGGCCGATGCTATTCATGTACATCACTACCATAGCGGCAACATTGGTTACAGCCTATAACCTGTGGGCGACAGTGCTTACGAAAGATGTGGGCACTGTGCCAGTCATCGGTGCCTGGTTGATGATCATTGTGGCAATATTGCTGGTTGTGGCCGCCCTCTTTATTGGCTATGATGGCTACCAGGCTTATCAGCGTTATTCCAAAGGTGGTGAGGCCCGCAAGGCTCCTGCCGCAGCTGATTAGCGCGCAAGCGCGCAAGCACGAAAAGAGAGACGTGTTTTCACGCCTCTCTTTTCAACCAAGTTAAAATTCATTCGCGTTCGCTAACAGCGCGTGCCAGTTCACGCAGGGCACCAAAATAATTCGTGGCGTCCGAACTGCGATACGCAGGGAACGGCACATGCAGTTCCATGTTTGGCCGGGAAGAGTCTCTTCGTAAGCTCAAGCGCGCGTAACGCGGAGACAACTTCTGCATTGGGACGGCAAGTTTGTCAAGCACTGTGGTGGCCAGATCGAGCAGACCTTTTGGTGCAAGCAGTTGCATGTCTTGATAGGACTTGCTTTCCCAGTTGCGATCCAGCACCTGCTTCAAGGCGTTCCGTCCGCTCCAGGTCTTCTCGTCAACAAGCTCCAGATCCACGAGCGGAGCAGTACTAAGTTGAGCACGAAAGATGACAATATCGTCACGTCCCTGAATAGTCGCCAGGACAGTCATCCAGAACACATCACGCGGCTTGAGGACAAGAACAGTTTCCAACCGTCGAAATGGTTTTTTTGCATGAGCAATGATTAGTTCTGCTACAGATGTCCCCAACCAGCGAAACGTGGTACGCTGTCCGATGCCTGGAAGTCCACTTTGCATCCACTTAAGGAGAGCATCGCCGTGACGAAGATTATAGATCACGCCTACTGCGAACCATCCCATGATAATGACGATCGCAACGACCAGGATAAATTGCGGCTCCACACTGCACCTCGGCACTGATATACAATGATTGGCATGAGTATAATATGAAAAAGAACCAACCTCAATCAAGTGGTCGCTGGCAGCCAATCCGTGAGTTTTTATATGGCATGATGGGAATGGAGTTTGCCAGCCATGCCATGGAAATGCGCGCTAGCCTTGAAAGCGTGTTTATGCTTGGAACTGTGGGGGATATGATTGGCATACCCGTCCTCCCGCCTTATTACAGCCTTCGATTATTACCTTATGTTGTTCCTCACATTGCAACCTGGAAACGCCGCGTCTTACGCGAGCGTGAATTTACAGATGAGCATGACTATCATTTGGATGGATTGTAATCATCAGACCCTAAAGGTTTTCTTTTCAATCAAAGATTACATTTCAATGAGGATTTTCTAATTAATATCTACTGGATTTGTTGGTAAAACCTTTAGGGTCTTTTTACAAAACAACAAGAAAGGAATCCCAAGCATGAGCGAAGAAGAAAAGAAAAGCTTTTGGCAAAACATGAAGGAAGTGCTTTACGGTATGGCATCGCATGATATGAGCCGCTATGCACTGCGGACACGCGCCAGCATGGAACATCTATTCATTTTGATCACGATGGGAGATATGATCGGCGTACCAATCCTGCCACCTTACTATAGCCTACGCTTGCTGCCGTACGTCGTACCACAAATAGCCACCTGGAAGCGACGCTTACTGCGCGAGAAAGACTTATCGGATGCGATGTTCTAGGAACCAATGATATGTCGCTGAAACAAATCATCGAAGACCATCCTGAACGACGATATATTATGTTTGGTGGCAAAGGCGGGCTGGGGAAAACCACTTTCTCTGCTGCAACAGGCTACTGGCTGGCAGGACAAGGCAAAAAGGTACTGGTATTTTCTGTTGATCCTCAGGCGAGCCTCTCGGATATTTTCCAAAAAGATATTTTTGGCAAAGGTCCTGTGAAGATTATGGATAACCTGTGGGCACAGGAGATTGATGCCGACCAACACATTAAGGCGTACCAGCAGGAAATACGTCAAAAAATTCTGGACATGTACGGTTTTGATCAGGTCCCTGATGAGATAGAACAATATATCCAGGCTGCTTCCGCGGAACCAGCCATGGAAGAGAGTGCCATCTTCGATGCCGTCGTAGATATTGTTGTTCAGGGAGATTATGACTATTACATCTACGATCTGGTGCCTCTCGGACATGCACTCTATTATTTGAGCATGGCAAAAGTATACGATGAGTGGATCAACAAAATCACGAAACTGCGCGAAGAGATGCGTGAATACGAGGAAATGGTTTCCCGTCTCAAACGCGAGAAAGAAACAGAAGAAGATCAGATTCTCAAGGAATTACAGTACATCCGCGGCCGCATCAATGCCTCTTCTCAAATTCTCACGGACAAGCAAAAAACAGCGTTCTTTTTCGTGGTCGTGCCAGAAGAGATGATTATTTTCGATACCAAGAAAGCAGCCGAGTTGTTTGCAAAATTTGATGTGCCAATTGCAGGGTATGTGGTTAATCGAATCTTGCCGGAATCATTATTGGGAGAAAAAAATGTTCCCCCTTATTTGCGGAACCGTATGCAAATGCAACAAGGCTATCTTGCAAAAATTGAAGAACAACTGGGTCGACAAGTCGTCTCCCAGGTTCCCGAATTGGAGCGCGATGTAACTGGGCTGGATATGATCCAAAAGCTCTCTGAAATCATGTACGGTTCGTAGGAGAACAGACATGGGTACCAACGCAATCGAAACATCCATGAAGGGATATATCCAAGAACATGATAAGCTGCGATACATCTTCTTCGGGGGCAAAGGAGGGGTAGGTAAAACAGTCATGGCTGGCGCGACTGCCATCTGGTTGGCAAAGCAGGGAAAGCGTGTCATGTTGGCCTCGACGAATCCTGTCCACAGCCTGAGCGGTTTGCTCGCACAAAATGTGTTTGGTAAACCTACGGCTGTTAAGGATGTATCAAATCTATGGGCTTATGAGATCGATACCAAGGAAACAATAGATAGATCCAAACAGGAGATTCGAGACAAGATTCAATGGTTCCTGAAGTTTGCGGATATTTCGACCAAAGCTGAAGAATTTGTCGAATCCGCTACCATGAATCCTGCCTTTGAGGAATCGGCGATGTTCGAAAACATGGTCGAACTGATGTTGAGAGATGAGTACGATGTTTATGTCTTCGATACAGCGCCGACAGCCAATGCGCGTCGCTTGTTGGGTATGTCCAAGGTGTATTCATTGTGGGTCAACAAGATGTTGAAGAGCCGCGAGGAAGCGCAGTCATTGCGCGAAATGCTCTCCTTCACAAAAAAGAAGGAGGCTGATCCACTTATGGATTACTTGGTCTCATTTCGAGATCGGATGGGAAAAGCCCAGAAACTGCTGACCGACGCAGACCTGACAGCATTCTTCTTCGTAACACTGGCTGAAGCATTACCAATCGCTGTGATCACTCGCTTTATCGGTTGGTTCCACGACTTCGGTATCCCAGTCGGAGGTGTGATCGTCAATATGCTGATCGACCGTTCACAAGTCAATGCTGAGTCGCCGGAGTTCGTCCATAACCGTGTCGATATGCAGTCACGTTACATGGAGGATATATGGGATAAATTCGATGGTATGGTGCGTTCGACCATTCCCCTCTATGAAACAGAAGTACGCGGGACTTCATCTCTATCTCGCATGGGCGAAGCATTGTTCACATGAATCGCGTCTTCGCGGATATTCTCTACGGTATGGCAATTCATGATCAGGTACGCGCGCTGGCGCGCCAGCGTGGCAGTTTGGAGCATCTCTTCGTGCTGATCAGCTTTGGGGATTTGCTTGGCCTGCCCATCCTGCCGCCGTATTACAGTCTGCGTTTGCTGCCTTTTATTGTCCCACTGATTAACAACTGGCGTCGCCGCATGTTGCGGGAACGCGATTTGATGGATTCAATTTTTTAGTTAATGTAACAAGTAAACAAGTACACAGGTAAACACGTGTATCGTGTCTACCTGTATACTTGTTTCCCTTTATACTTGCGTATATTAGATAGGAGAAGAAACATGGATCTGGGACTCAAAAACAAACGCGCCTTCGTCGCAGGCTCATCACGGGGACTCGGGTTTGCTACTGCTTTGACGCTTGCCCGCGAAGGTTGTAAGGTTGTTATTAACAGCCGAGATCAAGATAAAGTAAAAGCCGCGGCGGAGAAGATATTCAACGAAACAGGTATACAGGCCTATGGCGTCGCAGGAGACGTAAGTAACGCGTCCGCAGCAGAGTCGTTGATACAGTTTGCCGTCGAGTGGTTGGGCGGATTGGATATCCTGATCACAAATGCTGGCGGCCCTCCCGCTGGTTCATTCGAGACATTTGATGAAGAGGCATGGCAAAAAGCCGTGGATTCATCCTTCATGAGCCACGTGAGGCTGATCCGCGCTGCATTGCCGCATTTACGAAAATCCGATTCACCAAGCGTTCTGACGTTTACTTCGTATACAGTGAAACAGCCTTTACCGAATCTGGTCCTTTCAAATAGCATTCGGGCTGCTACTGTGGGCCTGACGAAGTCCCTTGCAATGGAACTTGGGAAGGAGAATATTCGTTTTAATTCCATTATGCCAGCCTGGACCATGACCGAACGCGTGGAGGAACTGATGGCGTTTCGTGCAAAGAATAATAATACGACCGTTGAGGAGGAAATTACCAAACAAACCGCCGACATTCCGCTTGGACGCGTGGGACAACCACAGGAATTTGCTAACGCCGCAGTGTTCCTCGTCTCGCCGGCCGCATCGTTTATTCATGGAGTATCACTGGCGGTGGATGGCGGAATCATCAAGAGTGCATTTTAATATTGCATGAATAGAATTTCAAATAAGCTTTACATCGCAGCCTTCTTCATCTTAGCGCTATGATATCAGCCATCAGGTAGCAATTTATCTTTTTCCTTTAATTCTTGTGGGCATGTGGTTATACCGGGATTGGCTTGACTTGACCATCCGCCTGCCAGGCCCGGCATGGCGAACTTACTTTTTCCTTAGCATAGTACCTCACGTCATCAACCTTTGGAAAGCAGAACAACCTCAATGAACAAATTGTCTTTTCTTGCGCGCACATCGATACTGATTGCATTCTTCTTTTTCATAGATAAGGTACTAGCCTTCGTGCGTGTGGGAATCATCTCGCGTCAATATGCTGACTCAGTTGAATTGTTGGACACATTCAATGCTGCAAACAATCTACCTGATGTATTGTTTGCTCTCATTTCCGGCGGCGCGCTGGCAATGGCTTTTATTCCACTGATGACTGAATATCTCACTACAAAAGGCCGCGCGGCTGCATGGGATCTATTCTCACGGGTAGCAAATTTAGCGTTTGTCGTCACCGGCGCCCTGGCGATCATTATCTCGATTTTCTCTGAGCAGATCGTGAACGCTGAGATCGGTATTGCACCGGGCTTTAGCGCAGAACAACGTCAACTTCTTGCGGAGCTGATGAGACTAAATCTCATCGGTACGATCATTTTTTCTATTAGCGGCCTGGTTATGGCAAGCCTGCAAGCCAATCAGCATTTCCTCCTCCCTGCGCTTGCACCTACCATGTATAACATTGGTCAAATCTTTGGCGCGGTCTTCCTTGTGCCGCGTTTTGGCATCTATGGTCTCGTCTATGGCGTCATCGTTGGCGCGGCGTTGCATTTGCTCATTCAAATCCCTGCGCTGTTCAGATACGAATTCAAATGGACTCCCGCGTTAGACCTAAAAAACACGGGGTTGATTGAAGCTCTTAAATTGTTGGGACCTCGTTTGCTGACCATGTTTGGCATCCAATTGATTGTGATTGCACGCGACAACCTTGCCTCGCGACTCGGCCAGACCGGCGCGGTGACCTCACTCACCTATGGCTGGATGATCATGCAAGTCCCAGAAACTTTGCTCGGAACAGCGATTGCTACTGCAATGCTGCCCACTCTCGCTGAATTTGCCGCGCGCGAAGACTGGAGCGAATTTCGCCTAGCTATCGAAAAAGCCCTCCGGGTTTTGATCGCGTTTACTATTCCAGTTGCGGCGGTATTTGCTGCTGGCATTCACCCACTTGTGCGCGCGGCATTCGGCTTCGATGAAGGGACATCTACCCTTATCACATGGACGACGCGCGCTTACCTAATCACCTTGACCGGTTTTTCAATTCAAGAGATTGCGGCGCGTTCCTTTTACGCGCGCAAGGAGCCTCTATTTCCACTATATGCTGTCATCTTACGGCTGATAATTTTCATAGGCATCGGTATTGCAGGCCTCACCCTCTTCCGCGAGTTCGGCGCGCCGGTCATTGCGTTTGCAGAGATCGCGCTTTTGATCGAATCGGTCATTTTATTTAGCTGGCTCAGTAATCGCCTCCATGAACCGATCAAAGTCTGGAGCGCGGTCGCTAAAGGTGTAGTCGCCGCGCTGATCGGAGGCGTAACAGCCTACCTCTTAGCCTTGTACATTCCCGGCTCGGCGGTGTTTACAGCACTGCTGGGAATGGTGCTCGGTGGACTGATCTGCATCCCAATCATCTGGTCTGAAATTAAGCTGCTCTTAAAACTCTAAAAATACTACTGATATAATACCGCCCATGTCTGAAAATCTAGGTAGCACACAACCAAACATAAAATCCACCAAAAGCTCACCAGCCAAGGGTGTACGCGGACGCACATTCTTATTCAATGCCATTGGATTGATCATCATCCTTATGTTGGCCGTTCTGGGAGGCTATGCCTCTGGAATTGGAGTTCGCAGAAATACACAATCCTCCGTCTTAGGACAGCAGCTGAGTGACCAATTCAAATACGCACTTGTTGATATTCAGTTCGGGCGATATGCAAATGCACAGCAACGACTTCAATTTATTATTGCGCATGATCCCACCTTCCCGGGTGCACAAGAAAAATTGACCGAAGTACTGGTGCTGATCAACATCCCAACACCTACCTTGACACCCGCGCCAACATCCACGCCTGATTTCACGGGCGCAGAGCAGGCCTTTACACGAGCACAACAATTGATCGCGGCTCAAGATTGGACGGGTGCTATCAGCGCGCTCGACGAAATGCGCAAGCTGGATCCGAACTACCAAACATCGCTGGTGGATGGCATGTATTACTTTGCCTTACGCAATTATGGTTACAGCCTGATTACAAGCCAGGGGAATCTCGAAGGCGGTATTTATCAACTAACTCTGGCAGAACGATTTGGTCCACTTGATCGAGACTCGACCGGCTTGCGTGAAGGCGCGCGTTATTATCTGATTGGAGCATCTTTCTGGGAATTAGATTGGGAACAGGCGCTTTTCTATTTCGACCAGGTCTATCGAGGTTGGTCCGGTTTATGGGATGGCACGATGACAGCTACGGAGCGATATCATTTCGCCACTATGCGTTATGCCGATCAACTTCTTGGTGATGGACAAGCTTGCGACGCGGTCTCATATTATGAGGCCGCCCAATCAATCGCCCCATTGGACAAACAAGCCAGTGATGGATATGCGCAAGCTTTCTCAACTTGTTACCCGCCTACAGAAGCTGTCACCGCGACTTTGTCAACAGCTATCACTCTGACTCCAGGAGGTCCAACAGTAACACCTACTGAAACAAAGCCTGGACCTCCGGTCACAGATACGCCTTCTCCCACGCTAACTGAGACACCAACTCCGACCCCATGACCCCTCCCCCTATATGGGCACTTGCGCTTACGTACTGGTTGCACATGCTTGCCACTGCTATATGGGTCGGCAGCCTTGCGACAACATCATTACTTATCTTGCCGGCTATGAAACGCTCGCTGGACCCTGAAACACAACTGGGCTTCATAGCCGCCATGCAAAAACGGTTGGAGCCTATTGCGTGGTTTAGCATCAGCCTACTGATCGTGACAGGTTTGTTTCAAATGAGTGTAAATCCCCACTATGATGGCTTCCTCTCAATTAGCACCCAATGGTCGCTTGCAATTCTTGCAAAGCACATTCTGGGAATTTTCATTGTCGTGACCAGCGCCATCCAGACTTGGGAGGTGCTACCTGCCATCCAGCGCGCAATTGTGAGGGCGAAGAAAAGTAAGAACACTGAAGAACTGGATTCTCTGCGAAAACGTGAGATTTTGTTGATGCGAATCAATTTTGGACTTTCTATCCTGATCCTTGGCGCGACAGCAATCGCACGTGTATCATAAAATTCGTTCCAAATTCAAACAGCCCATCTCTTGGCAAGAGATGGGCTGTTTCGGTCTATTAAACGCACGCATTAGGTGACTATGGAACAGTCACATTAAACAGGAAGTCCTGTGCTATGACAATGCCTCCGGCATAGCGGACTCCGACCACAACGTGAACCGGCGCAACTCCGCCAGGGAAATTAGTAGTAGAGCTCTTCGCCTGGAATGTCACTTCCAGTGTGGCAGAGGTACCACGACCTGCATGATCACCTCCTTGTACAGCCACTACACCTTTGCCCGGGAATTGGAAAGACGGCAAAGCCATTGCAGAAATGAATTCCTGATCACTTTCAACTTGAACAACGACGGTATATATATCGCCAACGTTCATCGTGGAAGGCAATCCCTGAAGCAGCGTGAAAGTTGTTGTTGGCATGGGGGCTGCAGCAGTAGTGAGGGCTACCGTGAGAGCCATAACAAGCGCCAGAAAAACAGATAGAAAAATTCGTTTCATCGTTAAGTAAGCCTTTCGAAAATAAGATGCTCAGAGTTTACACGATAGTCGATGAATATGAACGGACAAATTTGCAAGAACCCTACGTCCTAATTGGTCACTAACAGTTTTATCGGTTCTTGAGCAGGGACGCCCGTTAGGTCATAGGCCATTGCGCCAGTGATCTTCACAGGCACGATGCTTCCGATTTTTGCGTCACCTTCAATAAAGACCATTCCATCGATCTCAGGCGCATCGCGATAGGACCGTCCAATTGCGATTCCTTTATCACGACCCTCGACTAGTACATCCAGAGTCTTTCCGACATAAGATTGGTTGATCTGCATTGAAATTCCTTGCTGCAATTCCATGAGTTGATCAAATCGCGCTTGTTTCACTTCTGCAGGGATTGGGTCGCCGAGTGGCTCGCTTGTCGTCCCCGGCTCGAACGAGAACTGGAAGGTACCCACACGGTCAAATCGAATTTCTCGCACAAAATCCACTAAAGCCTGATATTCCTCCTCTGTCTCGCCTGGATAACCCACAATGAACGTTGTGCGGATGGCAAGATTTGGAATTGCCGCTCGCATCTTGCCAAGCGTGCGATGAACCCAATCAATGTTCGATGGCCGGCGCATCCGATAAAGCGTCTTTGGATGCGCATGTTGAAGTGGCATATCAAGATAAGGCAAAACTTGCTTATGTGTTGCCATCACTTCGATCAGCTGATCCGTCACATAGCCGGGAAACGCGTACATAATGCGAATCCAGTCCATGTCAGGAACTGACGAGGTCAGTTGCTCTAGTAATATCGCCAACCCATTCCTCATCCCCAAATCGTGACCGTAATCGGTTGTATCCTGCGCAATAAGGATTAGTTCGCGCACACCCGCATCGCGCAAACGCCGCGCCTCATCAATGATCACATCTACAGGACGCGAAACCGCCGTCCCTTTGATGAGTGGAATTGCACAGAAGGCGCATGGGCGTCGACAACCGTCGGCAATCTTTAGATACGCGCTTGCTCCAGCAATGGAGGCTCTGAGGGCATTCTGTTCATCCATACCCACAGTTTTCGCTTCAGGCAAATGATAAAGGGGCTCGGGATGAGAACCCTTTCGAAGTTCTTGAACTACCTGCACAATATCCATCCAGCGACGCGTGCCTAATACACCGTCAATTCCCGGGACTTTCTGCGCAACTTCAGTGCCATAACGCTGTGTGAGGCAGCCTGCTGCGATCAGAATCTGATGATTGCGTTTCTCTTCTGCGAGCTCGCGCAACACGTTTATGGATTCATCTTTTGCAGGACCGATAAAACCGCATGTATTCACGATCAATACATTTGCGTGCTGAGGATCATCCACGGCGCGATATCCATCGCGGAGGAGAAGTTGAGCCATGGAGTCTGAGTCAACAGTGTTTTTGGCACACCCAAGCGAAACTAGATGAAAAGTATTTTTTGACACGAAAAGTTCCTATACCATAAAATAAGTTAGATTTCTCGCTCTACGGTGATGCAGTAGTCGAAGGAGAAGGTGTTGAGGTTGATGTTGCAGTTGGCGCAACTGTAGATGTCACAGGCACAGTGCTGGTTATCGTGGGCGAAGGCAGTGCTGTTGGCGTGATGATCTCCTCAGAGAGATAAATATTATTCACAACCTGACCAAACGTACCCATCAGGCCAAGATCACGTCCATTATAAACAGTTCGGATGGCAGCGCCACTTCCCACCAGGACTTCGATCTGAGTCTCCGCCTGGTATGGATACGCAGTGCCAGGCACAACCCGCCCATTGAAAACCTCCTCACCGTCGACGATCACGCGCATATATGTCCGTTCAACGGCGACAAGATTGACCTGTACATTTACATCCAAATTCTGGGTTGGAATTACGATCGTTACTGTCGCTCCTGGGATTTGAGCAGACAGGAGTTCCGGCGTCACCGTAAATTGAGATGGGTTTGGAGAGGCTAATAATACATCTGAGATCGATGGAGCAGTTGCCTGTACCTCACGTTCACTTTGGATCGTCAATACACGGCTTACACCCCAGATGGAGAAACCTACTAGAAGTATTGCAATTCCGATTCCGAAGATCATATCACCAGCGATAAAGCTACGAATAGAGGGAATGGCTGTAACGATTGGCTGACCAGGCTTGCGTGCCGGTTTTTGTGGATTTCTCTCCCGATGCCGCGCCTGCAGCGCATCCGCAAAACGGAGCAACAACGCGTCAACGTCTAAATCCAGGAAGGTCGCATAGTTCGATAACATACCGCGAGTCTGAACAGTAGATGGCAATTTATCGATCGCACCTTTTTCAAGCGCATCGAGATAATGTGCCTTGACATGTGTATTGCGCTCTACTTCTTCGAGATGCAGACTTAATAGTTCGCGCCGCTGTCGAAGTTCAATTCCAATTTCCTTGAAAATCTCAGACCAGTCTATAGGCGCAATATTCTCTGCTTCATTCTGCACGTGCAGCGATACTTCAGGTACAGCATTTAATTCCATAGAAACAGAATCTGATTCAAGTTCAGAGATAGCAGATTCTTTCGGAACCAGAGTGGGTCGTCTCGCACGCGCAGATAATACGGAGCCCAACCGATTCAGCCATGTTTGCCAAAGGCTGTCACTTATATCGGGGTCAGGTTCTGCTTGTGGCGGATTAACTAGAGTTTCTTCTATAAGCGATTTAGTTTCCTTCTCGACAGAAGCTGGTGAAACAACAGGTTCTTCAATAGGCTGAGGAGTTGGTTCAACAGTGGAAATTGGATCTGGTTCAACGATGGGAGTTGGCTCCACCACAGGCTCAACTTTTTTACGACCACGTCGCTTTGGAGGTTGAACGGCATCCGGCCTGTTCTGACGACCAAAGGGAGCGTCGGCGGGTTGGGGCTGAGAGCCGACTTTTTTGCGGCGAGCGGGCCTGCTCGGGCTGCCCGAATGGGCGTAATCGGTAGTGGTGTCTAATGTAGGCGCAGTTGAGGGCTGCGATGCCGAAGGAGGGACTTCTTCTACAGACTCTTCAGCCGCTTGAGGCAGCACCGGATTTGTCGTTTGAAACTCTGGCTGGTTGTTGATCGAAACAGCATCTTGCAATTGAAGAGAAGGTCGAAGGGCTGAAGCATTATCTGCAGGCCCAATAACTTCATCAGTGGGTTGAGTATCCGCCCGTAATTCCTTCAACAATTGATTAAAGTCAAGTTCCAGGTATTGAGCATAATTCCGCAAGTAGCCACGTGCTTGAACAGGAGAAGGCATGATCGAAAGATCATCCGCCTCCAATGCCTGCAAGTATTGAATGCGAATGCGAATATCCTCAAAGACTTTCTCAAGTGTGAGGCGTTTTTCTTCGCGAGCGTTTTTGAGTTTCTGACCGATGGTTTGCGTCATGATCAGCGGAACAGGTTAACCGATAAACGAAACATCACCAGCTCCCAGTAAACGGGAAACGACTGGTGATGTCATGGGTAGATGGGGTCGTACTAGGCTTCAGCTGATTCAGCAACTTCAGCGGGTGTTTCAGCCTGAGCTTCAACAGGTGCGGAGGCACCTTCTTCAATCGCTTCGCCCTCGCGGTGAACGATGATCTTGACTTCGGGGACAAGGTCCATAGTGAGCCGCACATGAGCCATAAATTCGCCAAGATTGCGAATCGGCTGCATATCGATCTGCTGTTTCTTGACTTCGTAACGGACTTTCTCTTGAATGGCGGTTGCTACATCCTGTGTTGTAATGGAGCCATAGAGTTTGCCGGTTTCACCTGCTTTGGCCGAAAATACCAGCGTAATCCCGTTGATTTGAGTCGCCAGATCCTTGAGTTCAGAATTGAGTTCGGTACGACGGACCTCAGCCTGTCCGCGGATTTTCTCGATTTGTTTGAGAGCGCCAGCAGTGGCGAGAACAGCCAATCCTTGCGGAAGCAAAAAGTTCCTGCCATAACCATCCGCGACCTTTTTCACATCGCCGGCGCGGCCCAGTTTGTAGACGTCCTTGAGAAGCAATACTTTCATTTTTCAAGCCCTTTCTTTCAATGTTTACTGGTTTTACTCGAGCGAAGGGTACTACGCTCGGCGGCGTATTTTACCACAGGTTCAGATAACGCACATTGATTCCATCATTGTTGCCGGGTCAACGCAGAGTGGACGTTTCCAGCAAATCCATATACGCGCCTTCAAGCAGATCGACTCTTTCCACCCCCAAGCGGGACACTAAACCTTTGGCAATTGCCTGCCCATCGGCATCGCTTTGCCCTGCTTGCATCACCACTTCCAACTCCATAAACCGACCCAGCCCTTCCACATCATCCAAATGGACGCGCGTTTGCCCAACCATATAAAGGTAACGCGTTTTCTTGACGACACCACGAATCCCATACGCAAGTTCAAGCACACGCTTGAGATTCTCAGGATCAGGCGTTTCGAAAATATGATAATCCGAACGCTTTGGTCCTTCCTGATCAGAGCGCATGTAGTAGATCAATTGCGCACGGTCAGGTGCAAGAACGCGCAATTTCAATCGACCTCTTTCCGTATTGAAGAAAACATCCTCCTGCGAAATGACTTGGAGAGGTGTATCGCTTAGTCTTTCGGCGCGTTGACGGATTTCGTCAAAATCGTGAACACGTGCTTTGATTTCAATGTTAGAAGGCATAATTTTTAACTGGTAGTTTTAAGTAGTCAGTCGAAATAAATTATATGTGTAGGGGACGTTCTCTAACGTCCCTATCGGCGTAAGAGAACGCCTAGTGTCTTTTTTAATTCTATAGGTATCGGGATTATCCTGTATTTCGTAGACCAGCAGCAATCCCGTTTATGGTCAGACCGACAACATCCCGCAGAGCTTGAGCTTCTTTCCCATCCGGGTCAGGCAGAGCGCGCAAACGCCGCAGCATTTCCACTTGAATAAAGTTCAATGGATCCACATATGGATTACGCAATTGGACTGCGTGTTGTGTAATTGGTTCTTCATCGAGTAGATTCTGATGACCGCTGATCGATAAGACAGCCTCGCGAGTTCTGCGATATTCCGATAGGATAATGTCGAAAATCTCCTTTGCCATGCCCTTATCAGAGACAAGGTCCACATAGAGAGTGGCAATGTCCATATCTGCCTTGATTAAAGACATTTCACTGTTGTCAAGCATGGTTTTGAAGAAAGCCCACCCCTGATACATATCCTTCAAAAGTACGGTATCTTTTACAGCTGCAAGCGCCGTACCAAGGCCAAACCACCCAGGCAAATTGAAGCGACTCTGCATCCAGGAGAATACCCAGGGAATAGCACGAATTTTGGAGACTTCACTGCTCTGCGTTCGCGCCGCGGGACGTGAACCGATGTGTAAACGTTTGATCTCGTCCAGTGGAGTCGCTGCCTGCCAGAAATCAATAAACGCAGGTGTTTCATAGACAAGGTTGCGATATGCCTTGAACGCGGCTGCAGACATTTTATCCATGCCAGCGCGCCATGCACTGGGAATCTCTGTTTGGGTTTTTACAGGCGATGACGCGACAAGCACCGCATGGACGATTTGCTCAAGATGGCGATGTGCAAGCTCGGGGTTGGAGTAACGCGAGGCAATCGTTTCACCCTGCTCCGTGAGGCGGAAGCGACCATTGATGCTTCCGGCCGGTTGGGCGCGGATGGCGCGATTGGCTGGTCCCCCTCCGCGGGCGATCGTTCCGCCGCGGCCGTGAAAGATCGTCAGCGTGACGTTATGTTTTTGCGCGACTTTTGTGATGTTTTCCTGTCCTTGATATAACGCCCAGTTCGCCATCACATACCCCCCATCTTTGTTGCTATCTGAATACCCAATCATCACCATCTGAGCATTCCCACAGTTGGCCAGATGTTCCTGATAGATAGGCAGTGCAAATAGGTTTTCAAAAATAGGTGAGGCGGCCTGCAAATCTTCTATCGTTTCGAAAAGCGGAACAATTTGCAGACCATCATCACAACCTGCCCAACGAGCGAGCAGCAGCACACTTAATACATCCGAGGCAGAACGGCACATCGAGATGACAACCGGTCCCAACATCTCTGCCCCGTAGACATCGCGAACGCGTTTGATGAGTTGGAATAATGCCCACGTCTCAGCAGTGGCAGATGTGACTCCTGGGTGCTCTGCAAGACTTGGCAAAGCAGAAGATAGCATCTTCGTTAAAAGCGCGAGCCGATCATCATCAGGCATCTCAGCAAAATTAGGAGTGATATCAAGTGCACGAAGTATTTCTCCCAATGCTGAGTTATATCGCGACGACTCTTCACGAATATCCAAACGCATGGAATGCAGTCCAAAGATGTGCAATTGATAACGTACTTTTTGGATTTCATCCTGCGCGATCGAAGCAGGCAAACTTGCTGAAATGAGATCGAGCGGCTCGAGGAGATCCCGTAATTTCATACGGGCCTGATGAGGTTTACGTTCAAGCAGACGTGCAGTCATATCATCGCTGGAGGCGTCCGCGAGATCAGCCGCCAACAGGGAAAGCACGAGGCGATAAGGTTCCGTCGCATAGCGTTCCTCGATGTAAGCGACATGCGGGGGAAGTGGGCGGCGCGATTCGATCCAGTCGGTAAGTTCGGGTAGGGGTGGCAGGCGGCGACTGCTCATGCTGAGGCGACGCGCCAGATCCTGTAATGTGCGTCGGTGGCTCTCCACCGCTAAGCCGCGATGAAGGCGCAGCGTTTCAGCGGTGACCTTATGATCCACATTCGGGTTACCATCGCGGTCGCCACCCATCCACGAGGCAAGTCGCAGCCAGCTCGAAGGCGAAATCACCTCGGGGTAGTACGAAGCGAGTGCGTCTTTAAGATCATCATAAATCGTGGGCAGCGTATCCCAAAAAACGGATTCAACGAATTGCAATCCAGTGCGGACCTCATCTGTTACGGCAGGGCGCTCCGTGCGATGCGAATCAGTGAGCCATAACGAGGCGACCTCGGCATGGATGCTCGAACGAATTTCTTTCTGTTCGTGCTCAGGAATATGTTCTTTGGAAAGTTCATTCAGCAGGCGTGTAAGCCGTTGAAGTTTTGAAAGGACGGTACGTCGCCGGGCTTCCGTTGGATGCGCCGTAAGCACCAGTTCAATGGAAAGTTCATTAAGCAGAGATTGCATTTGCTCGGAATTAACGCCCGCCTTTTTCAATAAGGCTATTGCCTCCACAACCGATTCATCAAGCGGCTTAGACGAGAGCATTCTTTCGCGGAGTTGCGCTACACGATAATGTTCTTCAGCGAGGTTGACCAATTCAAAGTAAGTTGTGAACGCGGCAGAGACTCCCCGGGCTTGATCGACATCCAGCCCTTCTACCTCCGCTTCAAGTTGTTTCGCCGCTTCAACGCTTCCCCCCCGACGGTCTTTCGCGGCAATACGGATTCGCTCCTCGATAGCAAACAGCTCTTGTGATTCAAGTTCGCTAATCACCTCACCCAGAATATCACCAAGGATATGAATTGCAGCAGAGAGTTCCATTTCTCACGCTCTTTCAGATAATCGCCTGTACATTCGTCTGCCACTGGCAAAAGTGGCGACGAAACTCAACAAGACAACGACAAAAAATATGGCGTTGAAATAAGGAAAATAGTAATCTTCAGAACAGTCAGTTAAAAGATTGAGACAATATCTGTACGATAACATAATCCAGTATCGTGCCGGTGATAAGAGAAAGAAGGATCATCCCTATCCCTGAGAGAGTGCTCAAAGGGATGATCTTAGATTTATTCTGAAAGTTGGTTTGAGTATTCATTTTCTCTGATCGGATGTTAGATCGCGAAAGACTTAGAATTTAATAATCTTACCTCAACTTCTTGCATGGTAAGATACTGGAATCATCAGGAATTTTGGAGGTCATTCTCATGCGCACGTGGTTATTATTCGTCCTGCTTGTTGGATTATTGATACGATCATCCTCAGCGGACGCACAGGGTAGCACACAATTGGAGTCGGTGAACGTCGAACTTTGGTCTGAATATGACCAGCCTAGCATGCTGGTCATTCATGAATTTGTTGTGGCTGAGAATACAACTTTGCCGGCCGAAGTTACCCTGCGTTTCCCTAAAGACGCAAATTTGATTGCCGTTGCCTATAATAAGGGAGGTGAATTAGTAACTACTGAATTCGAGGGTCCCAAAGAGCATGGCAACTGGCAGATCGTTATCTTAACCGTGAGATCTCGCAATGCGCATCGGATTGAATATTATCAGCCTTTCACAAAGGATGGAAACAAGCGGAAGTTTTCATTTCACTGGTTCAGTGATTATTCAGTGAAGAAGTTTAATCTGAGTGCGCTTATCCCGTTGGATAGTACAGATATCATAACATCTCCCAGCCTTTCGAATACGAACAGAACATCCAATGGACTTTACTTAACCAACTCAGAAAATTTTGGCAAATTGAGAATGGGAGAGTCTTATAAGTTTGAAATTGAGTATGTAAGAGAGTCAGCAACGGTAACAAACCCAACGCAGGCTGCCAATGTGCAAGCCTCAGATCCTATAGGACAGGACACACCCGGTCGCGTCTCCATTGATAAATTGCCGTGGATCATCGGCGGGTTTGGGTTGGCATTGATCGCCGTCATATTATTTTTATTTTCCTACTGGCGCTCGATGCAATTAGATACAAAGTCATTGGCATCTGTTGTACCGTCAAGGCCGAGTCGACGTCGCGATAAGGGAAGCGTAGATGCAGAGGTATATTGTCACGAATGTGGTACGCGGGCACATCCAGGCGACCGATTCTGCCGAACATGCGGGGCCAAACTACGGATCGAATGAGCACTCGTTACTTTATCATTACTTTCTGGTAAGCCAATATTTAATTTCTCTTCCCAGTGGATAGAGTGGCAACAGATCAATACGATAGCCTTTTCCCGCGTAGGCCTGCATGAGATTTACAGCTTTCTTTAGCACAGCGCGATCATATTCAAGCGGTAAGGACATCAACTCCGCAATCGCAGAATGCGGATATTTTCCCTTGATACGGTGATAAATGCGAAATTCCAACTGCCACGCATCCAACTCACCATAGACAGATAGGGCAACAATCGGTCCCTGTTGCAGATGCCGGGCTTCATGAATGATCAAAGTCTTGATGCGAAGATCATCCAGGGGCGTATCATACGTATAGTAATGTGAATTTAATCGGATATTTCCAAACATCGTCCAAAACGCCCCAACGTTCGGCCGTGCTTTTTTAATTCCAATCTTCGTTCGCCGCGCGCGGATGAAGTCCACCGCGGCTTTGCCTTCTTCCCCAACCTCAACGACACTTTCCAAAAGGGAATTTACCCAAGTAGCTTGATCCATTTCTCACCTGCCTTTCTTCTTAGAAAACCCAGGTCTTCCTGCAAAGGTACGGAAATTCTACTTGATACGAAAATGCACAATTGGTAAATTTGTACCGTTTACAGCCCTGTTAGGCCGAATCGTCACTATTCTGATTAGAATGAGATTGATAACTTTTGAAAGGAGAACGTTATGTTAAAAACCAAATATATAGTAAGCAGTTTGCTGGCGGTTACGGTCCTTTTTGCACAAGTCGGCCTGGTAGCTGCCGCCCCGGCAATGCAAGACACTCTTCCTATTACTGGAACTATTCAAAGCATCGCTACTGAAACCGACACAAATGGTGTAACAACTGTTCTTGTGACCTTGTCGGATGATCTCGGAGCGACTCAAACCATCCGCCTGAGCCTAGACACTGCCGTTGATTTAGGTCTGATTAGTGTTGATCCTATATCCAATGAGGTGGTTGTGGATGCAACCCAGGTCGGTCAAACTGTAGAAATTGATCCGACTACCGTAATCCCAGATGAACCAACAACAGAAGAGCCTGTTCATCCTATCGCCGCTCTGTTAGCCGCGTTCTTCGGTGAAGAAGGTAGTGTGGTGAATAGCTATCATGAAGACGGTTTTGGATTTGGCGTCATTGCTCAGGCATTGTGGATGTCTAAAAATCTTAATGACGATGCATCGCTAGCAGGCCTCATTTTGGAAGCCAAGAAGAGTGGTGATTACAGCGCCTTTACTTTGCCAGATGGTTCCTCACCAACGAACTGGGGACAGTTCAAAAAAGCAGTATCAGAGAAAAAGAATAATCTTGGCGTCATTGTTTCCGGTCAGGCAGATTCGGATGACACGTTGAATCCTTCTGCAGAGCAGGGTCAAGGCAACGGCAAGAACAAGGATAAAGGAAACGGCAAAGGTAAAGATAAACATAAAAACAAGCCGTAGATTTGACTTAAGCAATCAGGGAGCGACGCGCTTTACGTGTCGCTCCTTTTTATTTGATAGAACTTGAGAGTCCCATGCGTTACAAAGTGCCACATAAGTAGATAAAATGGGGTTTGTATTTTGTATGCACATATTTTCAGTAGTTTTGTTGGTTGTAGAACTAGCGGTAAAATACTCTCGAGGTTACTATGCGTGAAGTCGCGATTCTTGGGATTGGACAAACGAAAATCGATGAGCATTGGAATCTATCTCTGCGCGAGATCGGTGGCAACGCGGCGTTTGCCGCCATGCAGGATGCAGGCATAGATAAAGTCGATGCCTTATTCGTTGGCAACATGCTTTCTCCAATAATCAATGGACAAAATCAGCTTGGAACGTACTTTTCAGACTGGATCGGACTTTGGAAGCAGGAAGCTGTGAAAGTGGAGGCCGCGTGCGCTTCAGGCGCGGCAGCGCTTCGCGCGGGACTGATGGCTGTTTCTGCAGGAGACATCGAATCCGCGCTGATCGTGGGCGTCGAAAAAATGACGGATAAAGCGGGGCACGATATCACGGCCGCGTTAGCAACGGCGGCCGATGCGGACTACGAGGTGGAACAAGGTATTTCCTTTGTAGGCATCAACGCGCTAATTATGAGACGCTACATGCACGAATTCGGCTGGGAACATGCAGATTTCGCGCCATTTTCCATTAATGCACATGCCAACGCGATGCACAATCCGTTTGCGCGTTTGCACCAAAAGATCAATGTGGATCAATTCGAAAAATCGAGCATGGTTGCTACGCCAATCAATCTGATGGATGCCTCTCCGATTGGGGATGGCGCAGCTGCGGTTATCATTGTCCCTGCTGAGAAAGTCACATCGCTTAAGGGGAAGCCGCGGGTAACGGTGGCAGGTTCAGCATCCGCGACAGATGCGATTGCAGTGCATTCAAGAAAAGATCCGCTATTCCTGTCTGCCGCGTATGAGTCATGCAAACGAGCCTATGAGATGGCAAATATCCAACCGAAGGATATCGATGTATTCGAGCTACACGATGCCTTTTCGATCATGTCTGCCCTCTCTTTGGAAGCCTGCGGATTCGCCGAACGCGGCCAGGGAGTGAGGCTTGGCCTCGATAACGAGATCGCTCCAAATGGGCAGGTGCCTGTATGCACACGGGGAGGATTGAAGGCGCGCGGTCATCCAGTCGGCGCGACGGGGATCTATCAGATTGTCGAAGTCGTCCAGCAATTGCGCGGCGAATGTGGAGAGACTCAGGTGGATGGCGCAACAATTGGCATGGCTCAAAATATCGGCGGTTCAGGTTCGACGATCATCACCCATATTCTGAAAGCTGAATAAAAGGCAATCTGTCAGCAGTTGAACTGCTGACAGATCAAGAAGCGTGCTGCAAAAACAGCTTTTACATGGTTAAGAAATAAAAGTAGTTTGCCCCCACGATGATGATGAGCAAGACAAGAATAGGGAGAAATGTAAACGTGGTAAGGACACCTGCAAGCTTGTCTTTTTTACGCCAGTAGGCAATCCATGATGCGATAGCAAACACAATCGGCCAGATTGGGTATAGCCAGACCGCGATCACAAAATTCCAGGCTTCCTGTGTCACGCCCGAATCGAAAGCCATGACGGAGAGTCCTGCCATAAGCAACCATACCACCAGTGATGCCAGCGCCAGCACCTGGGAAAATATTAACCATATAAGAATTGGCTTGCGCGAAGGATAGTTTGTCTCCAATTCCATACTCCTGTACGATGATTCTCTGCTAAAGAGAAGAGAATTTTACTCGGACAGCCACGTAATGTCATTGAAATGAAAGCCGTTTTACTATCCGCATTTCGGAGTCACCCCTGGGTCTGATGAAAATTTCCCGTCAAATGTGGTATAAAACAAAATTGCAAACACATTTTTTTCGTGCACGAGCCTCCGAATCCCTTTTATACTGTGTTTAGCAAGGAGAATTTCTCATGGCTAACAAACGAAAGGTAGGCCGTCGTGACTTCACGTATTACATGCAAGTCACGGATGATGTTACAAAGCAGCTGGTTGGCTATCTATCGGATATCAGTACGGGCGGGTTTAAACTGGATAGCCAGAAACAGATCGAGCCGGGGCAGGATTTTCGGCTGCACATCGAGCTCACGCCAGATATCGCCGATAAGAACTCAATGGTCTTTATCGCCCGCAGCAAGTGGTGCCATAGAGATCATGTAGACCCAAATACATTTAATGTTGGCTTCGAAATCATCAACATATCTCCCAGTGACATGGATATATTCCAGCGCATGTTCGATAAATATGGCTCACAAACTTCAACGAGGGCCAAAGGCACTGATGATTATATGTGGAGATAGAGACCCTATACAAACTGTGATATACAACGGGCGGCAATATCGCCCGTTTTTTTATCCTCAGAATCCCCGCAAAAAACATGCAGGACTAAAGTGCTGCGCTTACCCACAGGATTGCTTCGCTTATCCGCAGGACTGCTGCGCTTGTTGTAAAATTGATGCATGAAATTTAGAACATTGCGTTCCATTGTCCGTTTTTTTATGAATATCATTACAGATATCGAAGTGCATGGTGTGGAAAAACTGCCAGCAGGGAATGTTATTGCCGCAGCAAATCACCTGGGCCGGTTGGATACCGCCGCACTTTTATGCATCATTGATCGCGAAGATATCATCATGCCAGTGGCAGAGAAATATAAGCATCACCTTATCTTTGGTGCCATGGGTCGCGCGGTCAATGCCATCTGGTTGAACCGTTTTGAGGCAGACTATGCTGCCCTGAGAAAGATCCTTGAGCGAATGAAACAAGGTGGTATGCTCGTAATCGCGCCCGAGGGGACGCGCTCAAAGACTGAGGCATTACAGGAAGCCAAATTGGGGGTCGCTTTCCTGGCCAGCAAAAGTGGATATCCGGTTCTGCCGGTTGCTGTCACAGGGACGGAGGACCGCAGCATCCTGGAAAACTTAAAACGTTTCAGAAAGTCCAAAATCATCGTTCGGGCAGGGGAGCTTTTCTACGTGGAAGTTCCCAAGGGGAAAGGACGCGAAGCAGCAATGCAGGAGGCAACAGATGAAATTATGTGCCAGATCGGCGCACTGCTTCCTGAAAGATATCGCGGGTTCTATTCAGATCACCCACGTTTAAAAGAATTGGAGAATCAACATCTCCTCGTGCGTTCATGATTCGGGTCCTTCGCTTCCTCATTCGTATCATACTCAAACTGATCGCACGTTTTGAAATTCGCGGCAAGGAAAACGTTCCATTGACAGGTGGAATGATCCTGGCATCCAATCACATCGGCATTCTGGATATCCTCATGGTTTATTTTGGGATAGACAGAGTAGACCTGTTCATCCCTGTGGCTGAAAAGTTCGAAAAGATTGGCTGGATACGCTGGATTGCAAAGTATTTGAATTTTCTGTTTGTCGATCGCTTTAACCCCGATCTGAAAGCCATACGAAAAATGATCGCGCTGATGGAAGATGGAAAATGCCTAGTCATCGCGCCAGAGGGAACCCGCTCGCTGACAGGCTCTTTGAACGAGGGCAGGCCGGGCGTCGCCTATCTCGCGGCGCGCTCGGGGTTTCCTGTGATTCCAATTGCAATCACCGGGACTGCCGATAAAGTTGTACTGGAGAATGTGAAACGATTTCGTAAATCACATATTACGCTTACAGGTGGAAAGCCATTCATGATTCCCCCATTACCAAATAAGGACCGCGATGAGGCACTACAAAAATACACAGAGGAGATCATGTGTCAGATCGCTGCGCTGCTGCCGGAACAGTACCGCGGCGTTTACTCTGATCATCCGAGGTTGAAAGAGTTATTGCGACGAAATCATAAGAATGTGTGGCACTAGACGGGTCATCCCTTCTTATTCAATCGATTCAAAGTTCCCATCCAAATGCAGGTAAAAAGTTTCCAGGTACAGATATGGAAACAGCGCATGAATCTTGGCACTCGTATCAAGCAAGTCATGTTTATGGCGCTTATAGGTGCCATCACGCCCGTAGGCACGGCAATCCTCGTGATTAATAAGGCAGACAGTTTCGATGCTATGGATCTGAACAGCAAGCTGAACGTATTTCAAGACCATCTCGTAGTCATGCACCCCTCCTGCAAGAGAGATGATATCGAAGTTGTCATATCCAAAACGGACGGTGATCCACGGCTGGAGGAATTTTTGCAGACGATAATCCATACAGTGAACAACGAGGGCATCACAATGGATAACGGGTTTTTTGTCTGGCATGGTTCGCCTTATAGAATCTCACCCTCATCACGCTTCAAAAACTGGCCATCACCTGCTTTGCCCAGCCATTGGTCGCCATCCACGATGAGCTTTCCCCGAAGGAAAACTTTTTCGGGGTAGCCTGTCAATTCCCAGCCTTCATACAAGTTATAGTCCGTGCGTTGATGTGAATGGACAACACCATATTTCACTTTCTTTTCGGGGTCCCAAATCACGATGTCTGCGTCTGAGCCTTCGAGCAACGCGCCTTTGCGTGGATACAGACCAAAGATCTTCGCGGGGTTGGTGCTCATATATGCCACAAATTGATTTGGAGTAATCTTTCCCGAATGAACACCATACGTCCACAGTATTGGCATTCGATCCTGGACTCCGGGTAACCCATTTGGGATTTTTGTGAAATCGTCTTTCCCTAGTTCTTTACCGGGGATGGCGACCTCCCGTCCTTCATAGACGATGGGCCTGGTTCCATCAAAATAGAATGGACAATGATCCGTGCCGACTGTTTGCAAAACACTATCGGTTAATCCTTCCCATAAACGCGCATTATCTTGCTCGGTTCGCATGGGCGGCGAGCAAATCCACTTTGCGCCATCGGGTCGTCTAAGGTGGTCAATGGTAAAGAATAAATATTGTGGACATGTCTCTCCCATTACTTTGACGCCGCGTTCGCGCGCGTACTTGAGCATGTCTACTTCACCGCCCGCGTTCATGTGGACGATGTACACTGGTGAATCGGCTTGTCCTGCCATTGCAGCCATGCGGAAAGTCGCCTCGACCGCGCCCCAGGCAGGACGCGTCAGCGCGTGATATTCGGGAGTTGTATGTCCCGCGGCGAGCGCTTCTGCGACTAATGTTTCGATGACATCGCCATTTTCGCAGTGTACCATCATAAGCATCCCGTTTTCTTTTGCAATTTTGAGTGCCTTGAAGATACTGCCATCATCCAAACGTAAACGCCCGTTATAGGCCGTGAATACTTTGAGTGTGGTGATTCCAATGTCACGCAATGATGGGATTTGTTTCGCGATCTTTTCATTGAATTGCGTCAGGTTCATGTGAAAGGAGTAGTCGATAGCGGCTTTTTGTGCCTTTTGAAGCCAGAGGTTTATGGAATAGTGGAAATCTCCTGACCTCACCCCCGTCCCCTCTCCCATAGGGAGAGGGGCGTCGAGGGGGACAAAATCCATTACGGTCGTTGTCCCGCCAAACGCTGCGGCTTTGTGGCCGGTGTAATGATCGTCTGAGGAGACTGTGTCAAACATAGGCAGATCGAGGTGCACATGCGGATCAATACCGCCAGGCATGATAAGTTTGCCCACTGCATTAATGATTTCAGCGTTTGGATGTTGAAGATTTTGTTCAATCTTCTCAATTTGTTCCCCCTCGATCAGAATATCGGACTGAAATATATCTGATGTAGTGACAATAGTTCCATTCTTAATCAAGGTCTTCATGGGAACCATCTTTCGCATCATAAGGCTCTTGAACTTCCTTGATTCCCAACAGCGCCATCAGTACATCGGCGGGAATATCTGCTTTGGGCAAGTCTGTTTTATAGAGTTGTTCATTCTCTGCCCGCTCTCGTAAACTTTTCCACAAGAGATCGCGCTCTTCGTTTTGGACAACGAGATCATTCAGCAGTTTTGCATTCAATAAATATTCACCTGTGGTATACAGGAAAGTCAATCGCTTCCACTTATCTGCGGCAATCGGTTGGGGTAATCTTTCTAATCCACCCAGTTGGATTTTGTAATATTCTTCTTTCGCGCGCGGGTGATCAGCTTCATCTTTGAGTAATTCACCGCGCGTAGTTAATTCGTGTCCACGCACAGGCGCGACATATTCGATCTTCCCGCCGCGCCCACCAAATGCCGAGGGCTGATAAAAGGCCAGATAGTCCACCGCGACAACTTTGGGGGCAGTGCGAAGCGGAATCCGGTACCAACCTAAAAGCCGTGCGATTTCAAGATCGCGCGGTGTAGGTAATAAACAAACGAGAACAAGGGAAGCTGGGGAAAGAGTCATCTAGGGATTAGAAAGTGGAAAGTTGCAGTCAATTCTACCCGTTACTTTCCACTTTTCATCAATTGGTTTTACGCAAAGCTCAGTTCAACCCAACATCGCTATTGAATTCCACAATCAGCTCGTCAATCTCATCGGCCTGCCCTTGGACATCGGTCCAGTAGTTTGGCTCGTACCATTGCTGCTGTATTTCTTCGTACGTTCGTCCCTGCTGCTCGACCCAGGTGTAGTATTTGAGATTATGTACGCGTCGGCGATCGGGATAACGTAGTTCAAGCATATTATCTGTCGATTGTCCATGCAGGTAACGCGCGAAGTCAGCGGCGGCGTCCGCTTCTGTGTATTCACCAAATTCCTGCTGCATTTCGTGGAGGCGCGAGCGATAGAGCTCCATGGAGTCAGTGAGGACAGTAAGCATGATGTCATTCTCTGTCATCTCGTAATATTTGGCCGTCTTGATACAGGAGAGTACATTTGAAATACCAGAGAAACCTAATAAATCGAGATTGGAGATTAGAGAATCGGAGATTCCTCTTTCGCTGAGATACTGACGGCCTGATTCTTCATTGAAGAGGCGGGCAAGATTGACAACTGCGTTATCGTCAATGGCAACAACGACATCAGTATTTTTGACATTATGTATCCACGGCACGTGCTTATCGCCGATGCCCTCAATGCGATGCGCGCCGAAGCCGTTTTCGAGCAGAGTCGGGCATTGTAAGGCCTCACTCGCGACAATCTTGCTGTCCGGGAACAACTTCTTCATGTAATCACCACTCGCGAGCGTGCCTGCTGATCCGGTTGCAGAAGCCATACCGCGATAACGGCCATTTTTGCCAGCCACCTGGTTGAGTACTTCCTCCATCGCGTGACCCGTCACTTCGTAGTGCCAGAGATAGTTTCCAAACTCTTCAAACTGATTGAATATCATTAAATCCTGTCCGGATTTTCTTAATTCCCAGCATTTATCGAAAATCTCTTTGACGTTTGATTCTGAACCAGGCGTTTTGATCGTCTCGCCCGCGACTTTAGACAGCCACTCGAATCGTTCCTTGGACATGCCCTCTGGCAGGATGGCAATTGATTCACATCCAAGCAGGGCAGAGTCATATGCTCCGCCCCGACAATAATTCCCGGTGGAGGGCCAGACAGCCTTTTGCGTTGTCGGGTCGAATTGGCCTGTGACCAGCCGTGGCACCAAACAACTGAAGGCGGCCCCCACTTTGTGTGCGCCCGTAGGAAACCATTTGCCGACGATTGCAATAATGCGTGCGGGAACGCCCGTCAGCGTGGATGGAAGCTCTAGATAGTTGACTCCGCCAAATCTTGTCCTGAGCGAAGCAGCGTCCTGAGCCTGTCGAAGGGTCGAGG
>Ga0081539_10000774_pt1 | contig 62836 bp, 49 predicted proteins | sample TabmetS4T2R2_FD_71023 | JGI IMG/M metagenome (GOLD analysis project Ga0081539, IMG submission 71023) | Tabebuia heterophylla rhizosphere microbial communities from the University of Puerto Rico - S4T2R2 | ecosystem: Host-associated > Plants > Roots > Rhizosphere ...
TTATAATAAGCCTCCTTCCCGTTTATTTCCAACGAGCGCGCCGCGATTCGCCGAGCGCCGGAAGCGTTAATAAAAAGTTTGTCAGCGACGGCGCGGATTTGATACAAATGTTTGTGGCGGGTCGGTGTCGCCGCCCTAGTCTTCGCAAGACACCTTTCAAGCCGCTCACCTTTTCCGACAAGCGGATTCTTCATCAGCGCAAGTTTCGTTCTGTGAACTCGCGCGAGGCGCGGTTCAAATCCGCGTCAATTCAAAAAGCCTCGTCGCTCATGGTGTTGTGATGGACTCAAACGTCGGACTCGCGATTCAGTGCGTCGGCATCGGACTCGTGACGATGCTCTCGTTCTTCACGATGCGCTCGATTCAGGGCGCATCGCAGAGATACTGGACTGTCGCTTGGTCTTGTCTCGCGCTCGCGCTCTCAAGCCTCATCGTCGCCTTCCACGTCGGCGCGGGGAAAAACTTCTTCTACACGCTCTACTTTTTCTGCGAGTATGCGTTCGGCTTCATGTTCGCCGCCGGATGCCGCCAGCACGCGACGGGCGAGCGTCTGACGCGCCGGCTCGCGCTCGTGCTCGTTCCCTTGCTCGCGCTCGCCGTCGCGCTGCCGTGGCTATCGGACGACTTCAACGACCTCTTCATGCTTCACGCCTCCTTGATGGCGTGCCTGTTCGCCGCGTCGTTCTTCGCGCTGCGGCCAGCGCGTCGCCGCGCGGGTTCGAGCCTCGGCCTCAACGTGATGTCGTCCGCGCTTCTGCTGCTCGCCGTTGACTTCCTGCACTACGTCCCCGTCTTCGGCGCGCGCGACGGCGCTTGGGGCATCTCGATCCCCGCGGGCTATCTCAAGTACACGTCCATCTTCGACCTCATACTTGAGACGATGCTCGGATTCGGCACGGTAATGGTTTTGATGGAGCGCGTGCGCCACGAAGTCGAAGAGGCGAACCGCGAGTTGACGGCTGCGCGCGAGCGCGCCGAACTCATCGCGCGGATTGACCCGCTCACCGACGCGCTCAATCGCCACGCGTTCCACTCGCTCTTGAGCCACGACGGCGACGCGGGGGCTTCGGGCTGCGTCGCAATCATTGACCTCGACGACCTCAAACTGATAAACGACACGCACGGCCACGGCGCGGGCGACCGCGCCCTACGCTCGGTAGCGAGCAGCGTGCGCGCGCTCATACGCGCCGACGACCTGCTCTTCCGTTGGGGCGGCGACGAATTCCTCGTTCTGATGTTTGGGATGCCGGAGGCGAAGGCCCGAAAGCGACTCGGCTCGCTCTCAGCCGGACTCGGCGGCGCAGACATGAGCGGCGAGCGTGCGCGTCTCAGCGTCTCGCATGGAATAGCGCGCTTCGAGTCGCTCGAAGAACTCCAACACGCGCTAGAGGCCGCAGACAAAGAAATGTACGAACGCAAGCAGTCGCGCAAGTCGTCGCTGCGCGCGGCGACGCGGCGCGACGGCGCTAATGTTTAAGATAATCTTTCAACGTTCGTGATGATTGATGGATTAACCACAGAGGCACAGAGAGCACGGAGGCGGCACAGAGTTATTAACTTCTCTGTGCCGCCTCCGTGCTCTCTGTGCCTCTGTGGTTAACCACCACGCCGAGCGCGATCACGCCTTGAACTAAAAGCCTCACCGCGTCGTTTTCTCGCGCTCGCGCGCGACGAGAAGGCGTCGGAGGATTTTGCCGGAGGGCGACTTGGGAATCTGCTCGACGAACTCGACGCGCCGAATCTTCTTGTGCGGCGCGACGCGCCCGGCGACGAAGCGTATCAACTCTTCCGCGCTCAGCCCCGCGCCATCTTTCAACACGACGAAAGCCTTCGGGACTTCGCCCGCCTCTTCATCCGGGCTTGGGATGACCGCCGCGTCCGCAACCGAGGGGTGCGTGAGCAGTTGCGCCTCAAGCTCGGCGGGCGCGACCTGAAAGCCTTTGTACTTGATGAGTTCCTTCGCGCGGTCAACTACGTAGAAGTAGCCTTCCGCGTCGGCGTATCCGATGTCGCCCGTGTGCAGCCACCCTTCCGGGTCAATCGTCTGCGCGGTCGCTTCGGGCCGGTTCAAGTAGCCCTTCATCACCTGCGGGCCGCGCACGCAGATTTCGCCCTCCGCGCCCACGCCCAACTCCTCGCCCGTCTCGACCGAAACGATTTTGCACTCCATGCTCGGAACGCACAGACCCACCGAGCCGTGCTTGCTCCTGTCCGGCGTCGAGATGTGCGTGACCGGACTCGTCTCCGTCATCCCGTAGCCCTGCACGATGTCGCACGAGAGACGCGTGGCGCACTCGCGCGTCAGCTCCGCGCCGAGCGGCGCAGCGCCCGAAAAGATCATTCTGAGCGACGACAAATCGTAGTCCTCGACCGCTGGCTGTTTTGCGAGCGAGAGTATGACGGGCGGGACGAGGTGCGCGAGCGTGACGCGGTAGTCTTGCATCACTCTGAGGAGTTGCGCGAAGTCGAAGCGCGGCAGGGTGACGATGGTCGAGCCGCAGCGCAGACCGTAGTTGCAGACGACGACGAGGCCGTAGATGTGAAACAGCGGGAGGACGCAGACGAGCGTGTCGTCGCGCCAGTCGTGACCCGAAGCCTTTATCTGCGCGAGGTTGGCGACGAGGTTGCGGTGCGTCAGCATCACGCCCTTGCAGACGCCCGTCGTCCCGCTCGAATAAGGAAGCACGACCAAGTCTTCGCGCGCGTTGATGTCAACCGCGGGCAGTTCGTCAGTGTCTCCTTCGAGCAACGCGGCGAACGGCGTCGCGCCTTCGGCCTCGCCGAAGACGAACAACTCCTCGACGCTCGACACGGACGCGGCCTCGCGCGCACGCGCGAGCAGTTGCGGAATCGTGACGAGGTAACGCGCGCGCGCGTCGGCGAGTTGCTTCCCAATCTCCTCGACCGTGTAGAGCGGGTTGATGGGCGTGACGACGCCGCCTAAAAGTGCGACCGCGTGGAAGGCGACGACGTATTCAGACAAGTTCGGACTCAAGATAGCGAGCACGTCGCCCTTCTTAAAGCCGCGTCGCGCGAGTCCCGTGGCGGCGCGGCGCACGGCTTCGAGAAGTTCGCCGTAAGTCAACGCGCGCCCGCTCACTCCGTCAATGAGCGCCGCCTTGCCGGCGTGCTGCTCGGCGTCCGCGAAGACGTAATCGCTTAACGCGGCGTCGGGGATTTCGGTTTCGGGTAGGGGGCTTCGGAAGATCATGTCGGTAACCGTAAACGTTGAGTTGTGAATTGCGCCCGCGCCGCGCGCGGCCATGAGTTCTATCACTCAAGGCGCGTCAAAGACAACTGCTATTCAACATCTACGATTTACCGTTCGCTAACGGATTCGGTAGGCGCGACCGCGCACGACGACGACGACCTCGCCGCTTATCTGCTCCGCGACGCGACCGAGTTCGGGAATGTCTGCGACGAGCGCGCGGAAGGCTTCCGTGCCGCGACGCACGCCGGTTGAAGGCATGGACGACCTGTAATTCACGTCCGTCCACACGCCGCCGTCGAGTCGGAAGCGGTGTCCGGCGGCTGCGCGCGTGCTTTCGGCGCGAGTGGTTTCGTTGCGCGCCGCCGCGTCGTCCTCCGCCTTCTGGCGCGCGTCTCCCGACGAGCGACCGCGACGCGACGCCGCCGCGCCCGTGTTGCCATCGCGGTCTGACGACCTCGGCGCGTTCGACGCGAGACTCCCGCCGCTGGCGTTGTTTGAAACGTTGTCAACGACGCCGCGCTTCTGAGCGCGCGAGCCGTCGGGCGACTGCACTTCGACGCTGCGCGTGTTGCCGCGCTTCTGCTGCTGCGAAGGCTGCTCGGCGGCGACGGTTTCGTCCTCGCTCACGACGGGGCGCGGCGCGGCCTTCTCCTTGTTCTCGGTCTTGGGCGCTTCCTTCGCCTCTTCGGGCGCGGGCTTGTCCAAGACCGCCGCGGTCTCCGCGGGCGCTTCCCCCGCCTTCGACGCGGGCGGCGGCGATGCGGGCGCGGCGGCGGGCGCGTCCTTCTTCGCGTCAGCCGGCCCGGCAGCAACTTCAGACTCCGCCGCCGCGCCGCCGCCTTTGCCCGCGACCGCCGGCGCGCTCGCGTTGCGCGACTCGCCCGTCGTCGTCGCCGTCAGCCCTTCCGCGTTCGCGTTCGACGAAGCGTTCGACTCCGCGCCCGAAGGCGCTTGCGTGATTGCGACTGGCGCGGGCGCGCCGCTCTCCGTGCGCTGCGCAAGTTGTCCAGAGTCGCGCCGCGAACGAAGCGCGACGAAGGAGACTGCCGCGACGAGACAGACGACGAGCGCGGGCGCAACGTAGCGCAACACGCGCGGCGCGAATAACGCCGACAACCAGCCCCGACGCGACGCGGTCTTCGACCCCGACGCGGGGACTGACGCAGCAACAGCGCGCCTCTCAAGCTCAGCTTCCGCGCCCGACGCGCGCGTCAGGGCGACGGCCATGCCGCGACACTCGCCGCAGTCTGCAAGGTGCGAGACGACCGCGCCGCGCGCAGCCGCCGGCAGAGCGCCTTCGGCAAACGCGCTCAACTCGTCGGCGTCGAGGTGCGCGTCGTCGCGCGTCGCGTCGCCATCGAACGAACGCACGCCCGCCCCCGCGCGCCGGCGCAGCAACGAGTCAATCTCTTTGTCGAAGCCCTCTCTCATCTCAAAAGCAAAACTCAAATCAGACGGAATACAGCGTCGCTCCTGAACGCTCATTCATTGAACGCGCGACGCGCTCAAACTTGCGCCTCGCAACGCGCGCGGCGCGACGCGATTCCGCGCATGAGAAAATCGGTGTTCCGCGGTCGCGCGTTCGCACGTGAGTAGGCTCATTCGTACAACTCCTCGCGCTTCTCGCCCGCCGTCACGGCTTCGGGCGCGAGCATCGTGCGAAGGTCTGCGTCAGTCCGCGAGCGCGACAGTTCGGCGAGCGTGCGCGCCGTCTCCTCGCGCGTCCACTTGCGCTCGCCCGTAAGTATCGCCTCGACGCGCTTGCGAATCTCCGCGTGCAGGCGGGTCAGTCTTCGGCTCGCCGTCGCTTCGTGTACGCCGAGCACCGCGCCCGCCTCTTTCAAGCGCAGCCCGTCGAAGTAGTAGAGCTTGACGAGCAGACGGTCTTCCGCGTCGAGCGTGCGGAGCGTGCGCGCCAGAGCCTCTTCGACGGCGCGCGTCGCGTCGCGTTCGGTCAAAGCGCTTTCCGGGTCGGGCGAAGCGGCGGCGCGCCAGCCGTCAGGCTCGTGCGACTCGGCGGCGGCGCGGTCGAACTCCGAAGCCTCCTCGGTCTGCACGAGCCGCGACGTGCGTCGGTGCCGGTCAACCGAAAGTTGGCCGACGACCGCGCGCAGCCAGCCGCCCAAACTCCCGCAGCCCGAATAGTATGCGAGCTTTCCGGCGGCACGCCCGTCTTCGCGCGCGCGCAGGCCGTAGAGTTCGGCCCAGACGGAATCGGCCAACTCTTCGGCCTCCGACTCGCCCGCGCTCGACTGCCGCGCGGCTGAAAGAACGGTCGCGCGATACTGTTCGATCAACTCGCTCCAAGCCGGCTCGTCGCCGCGCTCGCACGCGACCACGAGCAGAAACTCGTCGGCGTGCAAAGCGTCTATGAACTCCGCGATCTCCTTCGTCGAGACATCGGGCTGGCGGCGCAGAAGATACTTCTCGACCGTCGCGCGGACGCGCGCGACGACCGCCGCCGCGTCGAGCGTGCGCGACCGGGCGGCGCGAGCCAACATGCGCTCGACGCCTTCACGAACGAGTTGTTCGACGTTTGCCGGCATCCCAAGTTACTGAACGCCACTTCGCCTGCGCGGACTTTCGACGTATGCTACCACACGCCGCCGCGCCCGCACTCACAACTTCCGACTTTTGACACGTCCGGCGAAATGATGAATGATGAACGCGGAATGATGAATTTCAGGCAAAATCTTCGTTAAATTCATCATTCCGCGTTCATCATTCATCATTTAACTTCCATGCTTCGCGTCACGGAAATCTTCCTCTCGATTCAGGGCGAGTCGAGCCACGCCGGTCGCCCCTGCGCGTTCGTGCGTCTGACGGGCTGCCCGATGCGCTGCAAGTGGTGCGATAGCGAATACACTTTCACGGGCGGCGAGCACGTTTCCATCGAAGATGTGATGCGGCAAGTGCGCGCATACGGTTGCCAACTCGTCGAAGTCACGGGCGGCGAGCCTCTGGCGCAGAAAGGTGCGTTTGAACTTATCGAGCGTTTGTGCGAAGAGGGTTTCGAGGTTCTGATTGAGACGGGCGGGTACGTCTCGACCGAAGGCGTTGACGAGCGCGCGAAGATTATTCTCGACGTGAAGTGCCCCGCCTCCGGCGAATCGGAGCGCAACCATTGGCCGAACCTCGAACGGCTGCGCGCAGACCGCGACGAAGTGAAGTTCGTCGTCGCAGACCGCGCCGACTGGGACTTCGCGCGCGGCGTGATTGAGAAATACGAACTCGAAAAACGCGCGCTCGCAGTCCTCATCTCGCCCGTCTGGGGCGAGACGGACTTGAAGCAACTCGCCGACTGGATTGCGTCGAGCGGACTCGACGTGCGGATGCAGTTGCAGCTACACAAATACATCTGGGGGCCGGAGGCGCGCGGAGTTTGAAAGGAAATGATGAATGCGGAATGATGAATGATGAATTTAAAACAGCGTCCTTGTCTTCATTCATCATTCCGCATTCATCATTCATCATTTCTTCTATGGGTGGTTCGCCGAACGAGAAAGAGTTTGTTGACGAAGACGAGCCGGAAGGGTCGTCGGGCGTGGATGAAGGCGACGCTTCGGAGGGCGAGCCGGGCGGCGCGGAGTTGGCTGTGTGTCTGGTTTCGGGCGGGATGGATTCGTGCGTGACGGCTGCGATTGCGCGCGCGGAGAACCGCGAGTTGGCTTTCCTGCACGTCTCTTACGGGCAGAGGACGGAAGCGCGCGAGCGTCGAGCGTTCGGTGAGCTTGCCGATTTTTACGGAGTCCGGCGTCGTCTCGTCGTTTCGCTCGAACACCTCGCGCGCATCGGCGGATCGTCGTTGACAGACTCTTCAATCCCAGTCTCCGAGGCCGACCTCGCATCGCGCGAGATTCCTACGAGCTACGTCCCCTTCCGCAACGCGCATATGCTCTCGGCGGCGACGAGTTGGGCGGAAGTCTTGGGCGCGAGTCGAATTTATATCGGCGCGGTAGCCGAAGACTCCTCCGGCTACCCCGACTGCCGTCCCGAATTTTACGAAGCCTTCGAGCGCGTGATTGAAGTCGGCACACGGCCCACGACGCGCGTCGAGATAAGGACGCCCGTGATACACATGCGCAAGTCTGAAATCATACGTCGCGGCGTCGCGCTCGGCGCGCCTTTGCAGTTAACTTGGTCTTGCTATCAGGCGGAGGAGAGCGCGTGCGGTCGCTGCGATTCGTGCGCGCTTCGCCTGCGCGCCTTCAGCGAGGCGGGTTTGAAAGACCCCATACCCTATGCCTAAAGGCTCGCAAATCCGCCGGTTCTGCTCTAAAATAGTGAACGAAACTGACAACTGGCACGGGCGCGCACGCATCTTAAGCCCGGCCAACGTACGCGTCGAAGCGCACGCAATCATTAGACTCAGGAGACCACCGACAATGCGTTTTAAGCCCTTCCTTTTAACTCTGGCAGCCGCGCTCGTGCTCGCCGCGTCCGCGCTCACAGCCTTCGCGCAGGTGACGCAGGCGAGCGGCAAGGTGACGCTCAAACAGGCCGACGGCACGGAAGTGCCCGTCGCAGGCGCGCAGGTTGACATCTACCGCACAGACATCAAGTGGGAGACACACGTCAAGACCGACAAGAAGGGCCAGTGGCTGCACGCGGGCATCCCCTTCGTCGGGACTTACACGATCATCGTCAGCGCGCCCGGAGCGCGCCCGTCCTTTGCCACCGGCATTAAGTTCTCGCGCACGCCCAACTACGACTTCACGCTCGACCCCGGCGACGGCTCGAAGCTCACGCTCGACCAGTTGAAGGCCGCAGGGTCGAACGCCGGTGCGAAGACGCCGCCGCCCGGAACCGGCGAGAGCAAAGAGGCCAAGGAAGCGCGCGAGAAGGCGGAGAAGGAGAACGAGAGAATCAAGGCCGAAAACGAGAAGATCACCTCGGCCAACGAGACCGTCAGCCGCGCCTTCAAGGCCGGCAACGAAGCCTTGAACGCCACGCCCCCGCGCATCGAAGAGGCCATCACGGCCTACCGCGAAGGTCTCGCCGCGCGCGCAGACGAGCCGGCGCTTCTGACGAACTTGTCCGAGGCCCTGCGCCGACGCGGTGTTGACCGCTACAACGCAGCGATAAAAGAGACCGACAACGACGCCAAGACTCAGGGCATGGACGCCGCCAAGAAGGACTGGGTTGAGGCCGCCACCATTTCGCAGAAGGCCGTTGACCTTATCAAGACTTCGACCGGAGGCGATCCCAATCAACAGTCTGTCTATGCTCAGAACAAGGTCGCCGCGCTTTCAACGCGCGCCTACGCGATGAAGTTCGTCGCAACTAAGGTTGACCAGACGAAGTCTGCCGACGCTTGGGCCGCGTTTCAGGAGTTGATGGAGACCGAAGTTGACCCCGCGAAGAAGGCCAAGATGCGGACTGAGGCGTTGCAGATGTTGTTCGACTCCGGGAACACCGAAATGACGATGGTCGAGGCGCAGAAAATTCTGGCTGAAAACCCGGACGACGTTGATGCGAACCGCATCATGGGCCTCGCGCTTTTCGCCACCAACGATAAGACCAAATTCCAGCAAGCGGCCAACTACCTCCAGCGTTACGTTGACAAAGCTCCCGATACCGACCAGCTTAAAGAGTCGGCCAAGGCCGCGCTCGACTATCTGAAGACGGCTGAGAACATCAAGCCCGAAAAGTCGCAGCCGACGCGCACGAACTCAGGCGGTCGTCGTCGCCCCTAAGCCTTAAGCCTAGCCGCAAGCTACGGTTAGCCGTGCCCGAAGTTTGATTTCGGGCACGGCTTTTCCTTTCGTTTTGGTCGAATACATTACTATCTTGACAGTTGCGCCTTTAAACAGTACCATGCAATAGGCAAACGGTGTTAGCCAGCGTTTGCCTTTATCAGCCGTGCGGTCGCTGGTAAAAGCCCGTTGGCCCAAAAAAGGGCCGCACGCCGCCCCACCTTTTCTCGAAGTTCTTAAATCACGGAACGCTCCAAGATGTCAGCCAAACTCGGCGAAATCCTCGTCCGCGAAAACCTTCTGACCCCGCAGCAACTCCGAGAAGCTCTCGAATTCCAACGCGAGAACGGGGGTCGCCTCGGTTTCAATCTCGTCAAGATGGGCATGGTCTCAGACGACATGATTACCGCGGTTCTGTCGCGTCAGTACGGCGTGCCTTCGGTCAATCTCGAACTCTTCGACATTGACGAGTCGGTCATACGCCTCATCCCGCGCGAGGTGGCCGAGAAGTATTCAGTTCTGCCGCTTTCGCGCGTCGGCGCGACCTTGACGCTGGCGATGGTTGACCCGACGAACGTCTTCGCAATGGACGACATAAAGTTCATGACGGGCCTCAACATCGAACCCGTCGTCGTCTCCGAAGCGAGCGTTCTGGAAGCGATTGCTAGGTACTACTCGCAGTCGCGCGAGATAGAGCTTGCGCGCAACTTCGAGGCCGAAGAGGAAGAGAACTACAACGGCAACGGCCATCACGCTTCCCTTCCCGATTCGACGATGACACTCGACCAGCTAGACTTCGAGGCCGACGGCGCGGAAGGTCTGGAAGTCATAGACGAGGACGAGGAGATAGACCTCTCGAACCTCACGCGCATGAGCGAGGACGCGCCCGTCGTCCGCCTCGTAAACGTCCTTCTCGCAGACGCCTTGCAGCGCTCCGCCTCCGACATACACGTCGAGCCTTACGAGAAGGAGATGCGCATACGCTTCCGCATAGACGGCGTTCTCTACGACGTTATGCACCCGCCGCTTCGTCTCAGAGACGCGCTCATCTCGCGCATCAAAATCATGTCGAAGCTCGACATCGCCGAGAAGCGTCTGCCGCAGGACGGTCGCATCAAGATAAAACTGCGCGCGCACGGTCGCTCGCGCGAATTGGATTTTCGCGTCTCGACCTTGCCGACGCTCTTCGGCGAAAAGGTCGTGCTTCGTCTCTTGGACAAGGAACGTCTGATGCTCGACATGACGAAGCTCGGCTTCGAGCCGGAAAGTCTCGTCAAGTTCCAGCGAAACATCTCGAAGCCTTACGGCATGGTTTTGGTCACAGGCCCGACCGGCTCCGGCAAGACCAACACGCTCTACTCGGCGCTTCAGTCTCTGAATCAGCCGGAGACCAACATCATGACGGCGGAAGACCCCGTCGAGTTCAACCTGCCGGGCATCAATCAGGTGCAGATGAAGGAGCAGATCGGTCTGAACTTCGCCGCCGCGCTTCGTTCGTTCCTGCGTCAAGACCCGAACATCATCCTCGTCGGCGAGATACGCGACTTCGAGACCGCCGAAATCGCCATCAAGGCCGCGCTCACGGGCCACTTAGTCCTCTCAACGCTCCACACAAACGACGCTCCCTCCACCATCTCCCGCCTTATGAACATGGGCATCGAGCCTTTCCTCGTCGCCACCTCCGTAAACCTCATACAGGCGCAGCGCCTCATCCGTCGCATCTGCAAAGACTGCCGCACCGAGCACCACCTCCCGCCCGAAGGTCTCATCGAGGTGGGTTTCTCGCCCGAAGAGGCGAAGACCTTGAAGACTTACAAGGGTACGGGCTGCGCGAAGTGCAACAACACGGGCTACAAGGGGCGCATCGGCCTCTACGAAGTAATGGAAGTAACGGACGAGATTCGTGAACTCATCCTCATCGGCGCGTCAGCACTAGAACTACGCAAGCGCGCCATAGAGGACGGCATGATCTCTCTGCGCGAATCGGGCCTCGCCAAAATCAGGAACGGCGTCACTACGCTCGAAGAGGTGGTGCGAGAAACGGTGGCATAAACAGATGAACAGGCTACGCGTACTTTTTCTTTCGATATTCGTCCTCGCTTTGGTCGCGGGCGCACTCCCTCTGACGGAGTCGCTCGCAAAATGGAGCCGGCGCGCCGCGACGGGCCACGTCCGCAAGCACCGCAGACATTCCCGCGCTTGGTGGCGTCGTCACCGCGCGCTCGCGCGCGCACGCCGCGCGCGCCTCGAAGAACGACGCCAGAGAATCGCGGCCCTGCGTCTCGCGCAGCCCGTCTCCGGCGCTTCGCAAAATAACGCCGCGTCGCAAAAAGAGGGCGCGCGCGACGTTCAAACCACGCGCGCGGGCGCGTCAAACCCCGCGCTGCTCTCCTTCAACACCGGACTCGCCTCGCCCACGCGCGCCGCGCAGATGCCGTTTGACTTCGCGGTGCCGCACACTTGGATTCCCGCACGCCGCACGCGCGCCGGAGAAGCAGTCTTCAGCGTCAAGACTACGGACGGGCGCGCCGCCGGAACAGCCGTGGTCGCCCCCGTCTCTTTGTCAACCACGCAGTTGGCCGGAGCGCCCTCGAACGCGAAGACGAAGACGGTCGGCGGCGTCTCCGTCACGGCGCTTCGACGCACTGTGATTGACCGGATGGTCGCGGAAGGCGGCTGGGTGACGAACGACCTCGTCCAAGAGATTCACGGTCGCCGCGTCTTCATCGTGCTCGCTCAGACGGGCGCGCCGGGAGCGCCAGCGCAAAGTTGGGCCTTCTACTTCACGGAGATTGACGGTCGCGTCTATAGCCTTGCTACGACCGCGCCCTTGGAGTTTGCCGAACCCGTCGCAGCCGGGTCGGTTCAGTTGATGGCGTCGCTTCGGCCCGCCGCCGACTCAAACGCAGCCGCGCGCAAGTGAACGCACGAACTCTTTAGAAAGGTCTGTAAGGAAGAAAAAACTCTCCGCGTCGCGGATGCCCCGTCAACCCCGCCGCCAAGACACAGGAAAGCCAAATGAACGGACAAGAACAGACTCAAGAGCCGCTCGCGCTATCCGACTTGCTCAAGAAGTTGATAGAGATGGGCGGCTCCGACCTGCACCTGACGACGAACACGCCGCCGCAGGTTCGTGTTGACGGACACCTGTGCCCCGTCGAGGGCCTGCGCACGCTCTCCTCAGCCGACACGAAGGCGCTCGCCTACAGCGTGCTCACCGACGCGCAGAAGCACCGCTTCGAGGAGAACTTGGAACTCGACTTCTCCTTCGGCGTCCGCGGCCTCTCGCGCTTCCGCGCAAACCTCTTCAACCAGCGCGGCGCGGTCGGCGCGGTCTTCCGCGCAATTCCCTACGAGATAAAAGGCTTCGAGGATTTAGGACTTCCAACGGTCGTCGCGCAACTCTGCGAACGACCGCGCGGACTCATACTCGTCACAGGCCCGACCGGCTCAGGTAAGTCAACAACGCTCGCCGCCATGCTCGACAAGGTTAACCGCGAGCGCCACGAACATATCGTGACGATTGAAGACCCGATTGAGTTCCTTCACTCGCACAAGTCTTGCATCGTCAACCAGCGCGAGGTGGGCGCGGACACACGCGGGTTTGCCGAAGCCCTCCGCACGGCTCTGCGCCAAGACCCCGACGTCGTTCTCGTCGGCGAAATGCGCGACCTCGAAACAATCGAGTCGGCGCTAAGAATCGCGGAGACGGGCCACCTGACTTTCGCTACGCTGCACACCAACTCCGCCGCGACCACGATCAACCGAATCATTGACGTCTTCCCTTCGAGCCAGCAGTCGCAGATTCGCGCGCAGCTTTCGATGGTCTTGGAGGGCATACTTTGTCAGACTTTGTTGCCGCGCGCCGACGGGCGCGGTCGCGTGATGGCGCTTGAGATACTCGTCCCCAACCCCGCCATACGCAACCTCATACGCGAGGACAAAGTTCACCAGATTTACTCGATGATGCAGACCGGACAGGGCAAGCACGGGATGCAGACCTTGAATCAAGCGCTCGCAACCCTCTACCACAAGCGCATCATTTCGATAGAAGTTGCGATGCAGCGCTCCTCCAACCCCGACGAACTGCGCGAACTCATCGAGCACGGCGCTGGAGTCAACACGGGCAACGGCGCGGGCGGCCCGCAAGCTCAGCAGAGGCCGCACCCCTCGCCCTACGCGCAGCCGCGCCCCATCGGCGTACGCCCCGGCGGAAGATAAAGAAGTGATGAATGATGAGTGATGAATTAAAACAGCGTTCCTCTCATCATTCATCACTCCGCATTCATCACTCATCACTAGGAGCTTTTCATGCCTACATACGTTTTCAAAGGTCGTAATCGTCTCGGCGAGGTTATCGTCGGCGAGCGCATGGCCGAGAGCCGGGAGGTTCTGCGCAACCTTCTGAGGCGCGAGCAGGTGATGCTCACGTCGGTCAAGGAGAAGGGGCGCGAGATAGCCGTGCCGAAGCTTGGCCGCGGTCGCAAGAAGGTAAAGGCCAAAGACTTGGCCATCTTCACGCGCCAGTTTTCCGTGATGATTGACGCGGGGCTTCCTCTCGTACAGTGTCTGGAAATCCTCGCGCAGCAGCAGGAGAACAAATACTTCATGAAGGTTCTGACCTTCACGCGTCAGGACGTGGAAGAAGGCTCGACGCTCGCCGCCGCGCTCGCGCGACACCCGAAAGTCTTCGACCATCTCTTCGTCAACATGGTCGAGGCGGGCGAGGCGGGCGGCATACTCGACCTCATCCTCCAGCGACTCTCAACCTACATCGAGAAGTCGGTCAAACTGCGCCGCGACGTCGTCTCCGCGATGATCTATCCTTCGGCGGTCATCGTCATCGCGATTGCCGTCGTCGCGGTCATAATGGTCTTCGTCATTCCTTCGTTCCAGAGCATCTTCACCGGACTTCTCGGCCCCGGCGAACAACTCCCGCTCCCGACGCGAATCGTCGTCGGCATCAGCGACTTCCTCGCCGGAGTTGGCGGACTCGTCATCCTCGGCGTCATAGTTGCGCTCGTCATCGTCGTGCGCTCCTACTACAAGACGCCGAAGGGACGACGCTTGATTGACAAGCTTCTGCTGAAGATTCCGATTGTCGGCGCAATCCTGCGTAAGATTGCCGTCGCGCGTTTCTCGCGCACGCTCGCCACGCTTCTCTCTTCGGGCGTGCCGATTCTTCAATCGCTCGACATCACGGCGCGCACCGCCGGCAACGTCATACTCGAAGAGGCCATCAACAAGATTCGTGTCGGCGTCGAACGCGGCGAGTCGGTCGTAGAGCCTTTGCGCGCGAGCGACGTCTTCCCCAACATGGTCGCGCAGATGGTCGGCATCGGCGAACAGACCGGCGCTTTGGACGCCATGCTCGGCAAGATAGCCGACTTCTACGAACAGGAAGTTGACTCGGCAATCGCGGGCCTTCTGACCCTCATCGAACCCGTCATGATAGGCTTCCTCGGCGTCACCATCGGCTCAATCGTCATCGCCATGTACCTCCCACTCTTCACACTCATCGGCAAGATGTCGCAAGGCCACTGAGCTACGTAACTAAATCAAAGCCCTCGACTCAAAACAAACGCCCGCGTGGGTCTCGAAAGATTCACGCGGGCGTTTGATTTATACCCTCGCCACGCTGACGTAATCCTTGTATCTGCTTGCACCGACCAAGCTACTTCCGAAACCGTGCTACAATCCTTTCGCCGGAGGTCGTTACGGGAAGATGTCGAAGACAAACATCGAAGAGATTTATACGCGGCACATTCAGCCCTTGCCGCGCGAAGCGCAACTTCGCCTGCTGGCGAAGCTCGCGGAAGATTTAGCGGCGCGCGAGGAAGGGTCAGGGCGTAAGCGCAGCATCATGGAACTTCACGGACTCGGCGCGGAGATTTGGGAAGGCATTGATGCTCAAGAATATGTAAACGAACTGCGCGCCGAGTGGGATCAACGCCCGTGAGGCACGCATCAAATCAGGCGCGGGTCGAGAGATGAAATTAGATGACGCTTTAGCGGGAGTCTCAAATCTGGGTTTAGATACCGCGCCGGTTATTTACTTCGCTGAAGCGAATCCGACATACGATGCGCTCGTCACCGCACTGTTCGAGCGCATCAGCAAAGGTAGTATCAACGGTTCGACATCGGTTGTAACTTTGAGTGAAGTGCTCGTACAGCCGATTCTCAAACAGGACGCGAACCTTCAACGGCAATACCGCGAACTGCTCTTAAACAGCGCTAACTTTCACACGCTTTTAATCAACGCCGCGATTGCTGAACGCGCTGCACATTTACGTGCACGCTACCGCTTGCGAACTCCCGACGCTTTGCAAATCGCCGTCGCGCTCGAAACCGGGTGCGAAGCGTTTCTGTGCAACGATACAGGACTGCGACGCGTAACCGAACTTCGCGTGCTCGTCTTAGACGACTTGGAACTATAAAGAAATCAAGCCGTCGCGGGCCTCCTCACTCTAGTCGGCAAGATGTCGCAAGGCCACTGAAGCCTCGGTCATGTAAACAATTCTGCCGTTTGATAAATATATCTTGCCGGGCCGCTTCCAAAACCTCCCCAAGCCACACTTGAGACTTTTTCGTGCGTTCCCTACAATCGCCGTGGCTTTAGATAAATATTCCGCGAGCCACCACTCACGAACCACTGAGCAGAAAAGTGTTGATGCCTTGCGGAATTGTTTCTAAGGAAGGCATAAGTTGATGGCGGGCAACGAGGCGAAGGCGCGAATCAAAATTAACAAGCTTTTGGAAGAAGCCGGTTGGCGCTTTCTTGATGACGAGCGCGGCAGCGCCAACGTTCTACTTGAGCAGAACGTCAAGATTACTCAATCGCTGCTTGACGAACTCGGCAACGACTTTGAGAAAACGAAGAACGGTTACACCGATTATTCGCTGACGGGTACGGATGGGCGTGTCGTTGCCGTTGTTGAAGCCAAAGCCGAACACCTCCACCCCCTTGTCGGCAAAGAACAGGCACGCGCCTACGCCTACAAGCAGAACGCGCGGTTTGTCATTCTCTCAAACGGAAATCAGCATTATCTCTGGGACACTTTTTTAGGCAATCCGAAGATTATCACCAAGTTTCCGCGCCTCGAAGAAATCGCCGACTTCAACGAGTTTCAGCCGCTCGCAAAGAACATCGCCAATCAAACGTTTGAAAGCAATTTTATCGCCTTAACGCAAAAACCCGATTACGCGGAAGACCCGCGCTGGAAAGATGAGACCCAACGAAAGCAATACATAGAAGACAACAAACTCCGCTTCCTGCGCCCTTATCAACTCCGCGCAATCCGTCGCATACAGAAGGAAATCAATGACGGCCAAGACCGCTTCCTGTTCGAGATGGCGACCGGAACGGGCAAAACTTTAACCTCAGCCGCCGTGATTAAGTTGTTCTTAAAAAGCGGCAACGTCCGTCGCGTTCTCTTCCTCGTTGACCGTCTCGAACTCGAAGATCAGGCGTGGAAGAATTTTGTGGCCTATCTCAAGAACGATTACCGTTGCGTCATATATAAAGAGAATCGCGACGACTGGCGCAACGCGGAAATCGTAGTTTCAACCGTTCAGTCCCTACTCTTCAAAAACAAATACAAGCGGCTCTTTAAGCCCGACGACTTCCAACTACTCATTTCCGACGAAGCGCATCGCTCCATCGGCGGCAACAGCCGCGCCGTCTTCGAGTATTTCATCGGCTACAAACTGGGCCTAACCGCCACGCCAAAGAATTATCTGAAAAAAATTGACGTGACGAACCTCAACGCCAGAGACCCGCGAGAGTTGGAACGCCGGATGCTCCTCGACACCTACACGACTTTCGGCTGCGAGTCCGGCGAGCCGACGTTCAGTTATTCATTGACCGACGGCGTGAAAGACGGTTTTCTGGTAAACCCCGTCGTCGTTGACGCGCGAACCGAAATCACGACCCAACTTCTATCCGACGAGGGTTACAGCGTTCTAGCGCGGGCGGAAATCGAGGCCGAGGCCGAAACAGAAGGCGTTGAGGATGCGCGGGAGGTCGAAGAGACCTTTTTTTCGCGCGATTTTGAGCGCAGTTTCTTCTCCGATAACACAAACATAATCTTCTGTGAGACATTTCTAAAAAACGCCCTGCGCGACCCCGTTACGGGCGAAATCGGCAAGACGATTGTCTTCTGCGTCAGCCAGAATCACGCCGCGAAGATTACTCAAATCTTGAACGAATACGCCGACGCGATGTTTCCCGGTAAGTATCAATCGGACTTTGCCGTTCAAGTAACATCAAACGTTAAAGACGCGCAGCAGTTTACAATCAACTTCGCCAACAATAATCTGAGCGGTAGAGGCAATTTCAATCCTCTATACCAAACGAGCAAGACACGCGTCTGCGTGACGGTCGGAATGATGACAACGGGCTACGACTGCGAGGATATTTTGAACGTGTGTTTGATGCGTCCTATCTTCTCGCCCACGGATTTCGTGCAGATAAAGGGGAGAGGCACGCGCAAGTACAATTTTTTACGAGAGCTTAGAGACAACGAACGCAAGGCTGAAATAGGGACAGCCGAGAAGGACAAGTTCAAGCTGTTCGACTTCTTCGCCAACTGCGAATACTTCGAAGAAAAGTTCGACTACGACGAAGTAATCAAATTGCCCATCGAGCCTAGCGCCGAAGGCGCGGGCGGAACGGAAGGGCCGGGGCCGTTCGTCGTAATGGAAGGCTTCGAGAATCTCAGCCCCGACCCGCTCAAGTCTGTCGAAGAGAGTGTTATCGGCCCGGAGGGGATGAAGATCGACCGAAAGCTGTTCGAGCGTTTTGAAGACCGCGTGAAGACCGACGAGGAGATCAAGCGCATGGTGGAGCGCAGGGATTTTCAGGCGATAGAGGAATATATCGTCGGCAATGTCTTCGACAAGCCCGAAGAGTATTACAACCTCGACAAGCTGCGCAAAACTTTACGGATTGACCGGCGGCTTTCACTGCGCGAAATTGTAGAAAAGATTTTTAAAGTCATTCCTTATTTCAAGAGTAAAGACGAACTGCTCGAAGAAGAGTTCGACAAGTTTGACAGCCGCTACACGCCCGACGAGAAGAGTTTCATCGCCGCGAAGAACTATTTCAAGAGCTATCTGACGGACGCCGAATTTCGGGAGATAATCGAAAGTCAACAGTATGCGCGTCTGGCTACGAATCCGAACGGGAGAGTCTTCCGGGAATTGCCGCCCGAACTGCGAAACCAGATAACCGAATACATCAAAGACAACATTTCACTCAATCAATTCATGGAGTAATTATCGGAATGCTCGATAACGAAACCAAACGGCGCATTGAAACCGCGCGCGATATTCTCGTAGGCAAACTCCCCGACCCGAAAAGCCAAGTAGAGCAGATAACCATCGCGCTGATCTACAAGTTCATGGACGACATGGACGCGCAGTCGGTCGAGTATGGCGGAAAGCCTTCGTTCTTCGTCGGGGATTATGAGAAGTACGGCTGGCGCAAGATTTTCAGCCCCGGAATCGGCGGCCACGAAATGCTGAACCTTTACGGCGAGGCGATTACGAGCCTGAACCAGAACCCGCACCTGCCGCAGCTTTTCCGCGACGTTTTCAAGAACGCGTTTCTTCCTTACCGCGACCCCGAAACGCTCAAGCTGTTTTTGAAGACTATAAACGAGTTCAAGTATGACCACAGCGAGCGGCTGGGCGACGCCTTCGAGTATCTGCTTTCGGTCTTAGGCTCGCAGGGCGACGCCGGACAGTTTCGCACGCCGCGCCACATCATTGATTTTATCGTGGAGGTCGTACAGCCGCGCAAAGACGAGACGGTGTGCGACCCCGCGTGCGGCACGGCGGGGTTTTTGATTTCGTCTTACAAGCACATACTCCGCGCGAACACGCGAAACACGCCGGGCGACTTGCTGACGCCGGACGAGCGTAAGAAGCTTGTGCGAAACTTCGTGGGCTACGACATCTCGCCCGACATGGTGCGCCTCTCGCTCGTCAACATGTATCTCCACGGCTTCCCAGACCCGCACATATACGAATACGACACGCTGACGAGCGACGAGCGTTGGAACGAGACGTTCGACGTGATAATGGCGAACCCGCCGTTCATGTCGCCAAAAGGGGGCATCAAGCCGCACAAGAAATTCTCCTTGCAGGCGAACCGCAGCGAGGTTCTTTTCGCCGACTACATAGCGGAGCACATCAACCCCGTGAGCGGCAGGGCGGGCATGATCGTGCCGGAAGGCATCATTTTCCAGAGCGGGACTGCCTACAAGAATCTGCGGAAGATGCTCGTGGAGAAAAACTATCTTTACGCCGTCGTGAGCCTTCCGGCGGGAGTGTTCCAGCCGTATTCGGGCGTGAAGACTTCGATTCTCTTCTTCGACAAGACTCTCGCGTCGAAGACCGACCGCGTTCTCTTCGTCAAAATCAATAACGACGGCTTCAGCTTGGGTGCGCAACGCAAGGAACTCAAGACTTCCGACCTTCCCGACGCGCTCAACGTCATTCTCGATTTTCAAAAAGCAATCTTGACCGACGCGTTTTTGTCAGTACCGCCCGCGGTAGCGGGCGGGTTAACGTCGCCAAAGCACCCACCCGCTACCGCGGTCGGTACTGACCCGTTAGCCGAGGGCAACTTGCCTCTGCAAGCCTTCGCCGTTGAGAAAAGCCGGATTGCCGAGAATGCAGACTTCAATCTTTTGGGCGATAGATACAAAGCTGCGAAAACCACTCATAAAGAGTATGAAATGGCTTCATTGGGTGAGATATGTGACATATTTAATGGCTCGACGCCATCAAGGACTGAAATATCTTATTGGGAAAAGGGGTCAATAAATTGGTTTACAGTTGAAGATGTCAGAGAACAGGGAAGAGTTATCAGATACACCAAACAAACAATCACTGAGAAGGCCCTAAAAGAAACAAGTGTTAAGCTATTACCTCCTGAAACAGTTCTTTTGTGCTGTACAGCCTCAGTTGGAGAATACGCATTTGCAGAAGTGCCCCTAACAACAAATCAACAATTCAACGGCTTAGTCATAAAACAGGATTACAAATCCAAAATCATCCCAAAGTATCTTTTTCACATCGCGTCATCCTTTAAAGACTCTTTGATGAGACTTGGTGGGACGACCTCATTCAAATTTGTTTCCGTTAGGGATTTGAAAACGATCAAAATCCCACTCCCGCCATTGTCAGCACAGAAAGAGATGGTTGAGCGCGTCGAAGGCTATCAACGCCTCATTGACGGCGCAAAGCAAGTAGTTCAGAGTTTCAAACCAAACATCCAAATCAATCCCGATTGGGAAACGGTCTCATTGAGTGAGATTGTCGAGTCCACTCAATTAGGTTTAGTGAAAAGCAAAGGCGAACAAGGAAAGCGCGAAGAAGGCTTTAATGTTCCCTATGTGAAAATGGATTGCATAACTATGGATGGGAATCTTAACTTAGCAAAAGTTGTTTATGTGAAAGCGACGAGTGATGAGATTGAAAGGTTTACGTTGGACGACGGCGATTTCTTCTATAACACAAGAAACGCGCCAGACTTGGTTGGTAAATCCGCTGTCTATCATGGACAAAGTGGCAACTGCCTTTTTAATAACAACATTCTGCGGATTAAGTTTAGCGATAATGTTGTTTCGGATTTCATCAACCTTGTCCTAAATTCACCATTCGGAAAGGCACAAATTAGGAGTTTAGTTGCGGGAACGACGAGCGTTGCCGCTATCTATCAAAAAGAATTTCTAACAATCCAAGTTCCACTTCCATCTCTCGAAGAACAAAAACAAATCGTCGCGCAGATCGAGCGCGAGCAGCAGCTTGTCAACGCCAACCGTGAGCTAATCGCAATCTACGAGCAGAAGATTAAAGACGAAATCAACAAGTTGTGGGAGAATTAAAATTCATTCGAGGCGCGAGCCTCAAGCACGTCTTCGGCGTTGCGTTCTTATACTGAAAATCTCTAAGGGTTTCCAAAATGCACGGACGGAGGCGATTTTGAAATCGGATGACGCGCTAGATTCGCGCGAACGGCGCGAGTTGAAACGACAGATAGGACTCTTTACGGCGACCGCTCTCGTCGTCGGCGAAGTGGTGGGCGTCGGCATCTTCTTAACGCCCGCCGGGATGACTAAATCGGTCGGCTCGCCCCTGCTCGTCCTCGTCGTCTGGCTTCTCGCCGGCGCGATGGCTCTGTGCGGCGCGCTCTGCTACGGCGAGTTGGCCGCCAGACACCCGGAGGCGGGCGGCGGCTACGTTTACCTGCGCGAGGCTTACGGCCCCGCGCTCGCCTTCCTCTACGGTTGGATGGGCCTGCTCGTCCTCGACCCCGGACTCACAGCCGCGCTCGCCGTCGGCCTAGCCTCATACCTCGGCTACGCCTTCAAACTCTCGCCCGCGTTGATGAAGTTGACGGCGGTCGCCGCAATCCTCGCGCTCGCCTTGGTGAACATACGCGGCGTCTCGTTCGGCGGCTGGCTCGTGCGCTGGTTAACGATAGTCAAACTCGCGCTCCTCTTCTTCATAGTTCTCTGGGGCTTCGGGATGCGTCTGGGCGATTGGTCAAACTTCACTCCCTTCGTCGCGCGGCGAGCGGGGAGCGCGCCGCTCTACGGGGCGCTCGCGGGCGCGCTCGTCTCCGCATTCTTCTCATTCGGCGGTTGGTGGGACTTGAGCAAACTCGGCGGCGAGGTGCGCAACCCCGCGCGGACTCTGCCGCGCGCTTACGCCTTCGGGCTTCTCGTCGTCGTCGCGGTCTATATTCTGACGAGCGCGGCCTTCGTCTATTTAGTTCCGGCGGAGCGTGTGACTTCGGGCGAGGCGTTCGCCGCGCAGGCGGGCGAGTCTCTGTTCGGGCGCACGGGCGCGCTCGTGTTCACGTTCGCAGTCGTCGTCGCCGTCGCGGGAAGCCTCGCGGCCTTCACGATGTCTGCGCCGCGCGTCTATTTCGCGATGGCGCGCGACCGCTTATTCTTTCCGGCGGCTGCGAAGATTCACCCGCGCTACTCCACGCCCGCGCGCGCCATCACGATTCAGGCCGCGCTCGCCGTCCTACTCGTCCTGCTCGGCAACTTCAACGAAATAATCGCCTACTTCCTCTTCTCCGTCGTCCTCTTCATCGCGCTCTCCGTCGCCGCGCTCTTCTTTCTCAGACGCCAAGAACGGCCCGCCGTCTTCAAAACACCGCTCTACCCCGCGACGCCCATCATCTACCTTCTTCTGAGCGCGCTCCTGCTCTTCCTTCTAGCAAGCAACAACCCGAAAGAGGCGATGCTCGGCCTCGGCGTCGTCGCCCTCGGACTGCCCTTCTACTACTTGCTCTTCCGCCGCGCTTGACGAAAGCCATTTAACACTAAGAGCACGAAAGGCGCGGCAGACCTTCGCGGTTAATCTACCTGTTCTTTTGTGCCCGCGGTGTTCTCCGTTTCAATCTTTCAAGGCGCGGGCTTAATGTTGTACGCGTCTAAAGTGAACTGTGGGACTGGCCGCTCTTCCTCGGAGTGGCACGTGATGAAGTTTTTAAACCCCGACATTCGGCAACTGACGCGCGCCTCGTGCACGCGCGACGCGCCCGGCTCAAAAAAGCGCACGCGCCAAACCTTCTCGCCCGCGCGCTCCGAACTGTGGAAGCGCAACCGGTCGAGGCCGTCTATACCAGACTCCGCGCGCGCGAAGACTTCAGCCGCCTGAACGTGATGCGCGTAGCAGGCGCGCCCGCGAAACTTCTCCAAATGAATTCGCCCCGCGCGATACTCGCTCGCAACACGCTTGCCTTCCGTATCAAACATGTGCGCGTAGAAGAGTCCGTGCGGGAAGCAGACGAGATTCGCCGCGAAGCGGTCGCCGCCGACGTGCGACGACTGCCAGACCGCCTCGCCTTCGGTCTCGCGCAGCGAGTTGTAAAGCGCCAGCCCGAACTTCGCGCAGCACTTGTCGCGCTTGCCGTGCGTGCAGACGAGAAAGAGCGGCCCGCGCATCACTTCGCCGCCTTGAAGGTTCGCGCCCGCGACGATAGCGTCGAGGTCAACCGCGAGCAGGTCGTCGTATTTCTCCAAACGCAGGCGCACGACCGAGGGCGCGCGTTCGCGGCAGCGCACGACGAAGAGATTCATGCAAGCATCGCGACGCCCGCGATCCGTTTTGATGAAGAGGACGCGCGAGCGGGGGACGCGCGTCGTCGCTTCGTCGAAGAATCGTTTCACGTCGCCGGAGAGCGCGCTGTCTTCGAGCGCGTGCCGACCCCAACCGTGCGGGTATTCGAGCAGAAACCAGTTTGCGCCCGTCGAGGCCGTGCCCGCGGGCGACTCACCCGCGCGGCGCGAGAGTTCGGAGCAGAAGAAGCGCGACGCGGTCTCCAAGCCCTTCACCCTTCATCCACCGCGACGAGTCCGTGCAGCGCGAGTTCGCACACTAGGGCGCGCACGGTCTCTTCGTCGAGCGTCGCGCGCGCCGCGTCGCACAACTCCGCGAGCGTACAGGCGCGTCGCTCCTCAAGCGCGCGAAGGACGACGAGCGCGCGTTCGTCGAAACGCCAACGCTTCTTCAACGCCGCGAACTCGACCACGCCCGCGCTTACCTCAAACTTCAAAGGGCGCGGCGACGCGAGACGCACGAGCGCGCCACTCGTTTGCGGGACGACTTGCGGCGTCGCTCCCCAAGGAAGGACGAGTTGAGAGCGCGCGTCGGCGTGCGCGTCCATCTCTTCGTAGAAGCGTTCGAGCGCGCGCGCGTCAAACTCCGCGATGAGTTCTTCGCGCATTCGCGCGACGTGCGCGGCACGCTCGGCGTCGGAAGCCAGACGCGGGAGGTCGCGCCGGAAGGTCTCGCTCGCTCGCATACGCTCCGCGAGCCAGCGCAGGAGGTCGAGGCCCGTGCGGTTGTGCACGCCGACCGTCAGGTGAAGCGTCGGCTTGGCCAGAGGGACTGCGACGTGCCACCAGCCGCGCGGGATGTATAGAAGGTCGCCGTCTTCGAGCGTTCCGTCCCAGATGGGTTCGCGCGCGGGCTTTTCGGCGCGCTCAACGTCGGCGACTAAAGGAAAGGGGCGTGTCATTCCATAGACGCTCCAACGCTTTCGGCCCGCGACTTGGAGTATGAAAACGTCGTGGTCGTCCCAGTGTAGGTCGAAGCCGCGCGATGTCTGCCAGCCCGCGTAGAGGTTTATCTGTACGTGCTCGCGGAAGAAGAGTTCGAGTCCGGCGGCGAGTTCGCGCAAAGGGTCTTGCAGTTCGTCAACCGCGTCGAGCACTAGCGTCGCGCCTTCGCGCAGGCGCGCGGCGAGGCCGACCGCTTTGAGGCGCGGCACTCTGGTCTTGCCCCGGTTGCCCGCGACGTGGCGCATGTAAGCGGAGACCGCGACCGGCTCGCCGTCTTGCACGAGACGCAGGCGCGGGTGGTCGAGACGGTGGCGGCTGAGGATTTCGTTCAGACGCTCCCAAGGCATGAGCGGCGCAAACTTCCCCACGCGCCCGCGCACGTGCGAGACGCTTACGCCCCAAGAGGATGCGAGAAACTCCTCCGGGGCGTAAGGCTCTAAAATCCGCGCGAGACTTTCGATGCCCGCGGCTTTAGCGCTCTGACTGACCGCGGTCATTTCGAGTCAGAGCCGTCCGAGTCCGACGAGTCCGCGCCGTCCGTGTCGCCGATGCCGAGCGGCTTCGAGCCGTCGGCGTCGAGGCCCGTGTCCGTGCCGTCGGCGTCGGAAGCGTCCGAGCCGTCGGCGTCGGAGTCGCCTTTGTCGGTCGAGTCGGAGTCGCCGCCGACGGAATCGCTGCCGTCCGAGTCCGAAGCGTCCGACGTGTCTGAGTCGCCGCCCACTACGGAGTCGCGCCCCGCGTCTGTGTCGTCGCTCATGAGTTTGTAGTCCGCGGTTCCCGGCAACGGATCAACCGAAATTAAAAGACCCGAAGAAGACACTTCGCGCTCCTCGCCCGCCGAGGGCTGTACGTTATCTGCCATGCCCTTCCTCCTTCTGAATTGTGGAATCGCTTTGACGACAAGCTTACTGCGTGCGCGCGTAGAGGACAAGCGGAGGGAAACGGATTTTGGATTTTGGATTTTGGATTGATGAAGGCGACGCTGTCTTCAATCTCGCGCGACGCGACGCAACGCAAAAAAAGAATGATGAGAAACACGGTGTCTCTCATCAACAGTCAATCCAAAATCCAAAATCTAAAATCCAAAATCGTCTCAGCTTGCGTCGCGCACGGCGTAGAGGTCTCGACGCGACTTGCGTTGAGAGATTTCGTGTACGAGTCCGGCGATGCGCTCGACGCTGAAGGGTTTGGGGATAACCCAGTCGGCCTGCGCTTCGGTCTGTTCTTCCGGGCTTACGGTGTCGCCCCAACCCGTGATGACCGCGAGCGCTATCTGCTCGTCGCGCTCGCGCACCGCCCGCGCAAGCTCCCAGCCCGACATGCCCGGCAAACCAACGTCCGTGAAGACCGCGTCGAACTCGCTCAACTCGAACAGACGCAAAGCCTCGCGCCCCTCCTCGGCCAAACTCACCTCGCAGCCCTCGCGCGCGAGTATGTCTGAGAGGAGTTCGCGCACGTAGTCTTCGTCGTCAACGACGAGTATGCGCAATCGGTCTTCGCGGCGCGGGGGCGCGGGCAGCGGCCCGGTTGACTTCGCGGGCAACGCGGCCTCGCCCGCCTTCTTGAGTCTCAAGCGGAACGTCGTGCCGCGACCCACTTCCGACTCGACCTCGACCGTTCCTTCGTGGCGTCGGATGATGCCGTAACTGACGGAGAGGCCGAGTCCCATTCCGGCCTTGCCCTTCGTCGTGAAAAACGGGTCGAAGATGCGCGAGCGAACCTCTTCGCTCATCCCCGTGCCCGTGTCGGCGACGCAGACCTCAACGTCGTCGCCCGACTCCTGCGTCGAGAGCGTGAGCGTGCCGCCCTGCGGCATCGCGTCAACGGCGTTGAAGACCATGTTGACCAAAACTTCGCGCAGTTCGCCCGCGTCGCCCATGATGACGGCGTTCGAGCCTATCTGACGCACGAGTTTGATGTGGACGTTTTCGGCCTCGGCCCTGTCTTTCCAGCGCGGGCGCGTTATCTCCGCCACTTCGAGCATCAACTGGTCAACGTCAATCGGGAGAAAGTCTTGGTCGCGTCGCTGGCGCGCGAAGTCCTGTATGCGCTTGACGGTCTTCGCGCCGTCCTCCGCCGTCTGGACGATTATCCGAAGGCCGCGCTTTATCTCCTTCGGGTCGGTCGCGTCGGCGAGAAGCTGCGCGCGCGCGAGTATGCCCGTCAGCGTGTTGTTGAAGTTGTGCGCGACGCCCGAAGCGAGTTCGCCCAAAGCGGAGAGCTTCTCCATCTGAGCATACTGCTCGCGCATCCTCTCGCGCTCGGCCTGCTCCGCGCTCGAAGCCGAGGCTTCGATGTTCTGCAAGTAGGTCTTGTAGGTCAGGTAGATGATGAAGATTATCGGCGTGGTCAGGACGACGTAGTAGAAGCCGAACCGCTCGGCGAGACGCGAAACAATCCCCGCGGTTGATGCGCCCGCCAGATACGTTATCGAAGACCAGAGGTAGTAGTTTCTCCAAGTGTAGCCGACGCTGTGGCCGCGTCGCAGCGCGGTGAAGATTGCGGCCAGCCCGGAGTTCGTCACATACTGCACGACCGCAAGGACGCAGATGGCCGCGACGAAGTTTCTCATGTTCGACGTGCGCGGCATCTCCGTGATGGGCGTGTCGAAGAAGAGTTTGACGGTCGTCGCGGAGAGGAACGTGGAGATCGCCATCACCGAGCCGTTGAAAATGATTGCGCGCGGGCGCTGCCTGTAGGGAAGCGACGTGTATGCGCCCTCGGCGGCGGCGACGAAGACCGCAGCCTCACCGCCGTAGAAGAGCATGATGAGAAAGATGAAGGTGTCGGAGATTGTGAGGTGTCCGCTGTAGTTCGGGATGCTTATGGCGAAGCGCGCGCTGAAGAAGATTGTCAGCACGGCGAGGAGCGCAAACTTTAAGTCTAACTGCGCGAGGGGAACTTTGAGGGCGCAGTAGAGCACAGCCGCGACGCCCGCGGCGCTCACGAGCCAGATGTAGTATTCGAGAACTCGCTTCTTATCCACGTCCCGGAGAGCGCGCAACTAGGGACTCGCCGCGCGGAAGCAAAATGTCGCCGGAGATAGTCGGAGTCCGGCCAAACGAGTGAGAGAGTTGGGGCGGACTGACATCATAGACGCAAACGGCACGAAAGGACAATTGCGCCCGCGCTTGGGTAGTGGGTCAGTTAGAGATATGGGAGCAGTTGTTCAGAGAATTATTCACCGCCGAGGCGCAGAGAACGCGCAGGCTGCGCAGAGAGGGTTGAATGTCTCTGCGCCCCCTTTGCGTCCTCTTCGCCTCGGCGGTGAGTATTTTTCTAACTGACCCACTACTCGCGCTTGAAACCATTCGGACGCGGGAAACGCACGGAAGCATCCGTCGCGAAAGACACAGAAGGGCAGCGGCCCGCAGGCTACTGCCCTTCGGTCGGGGGCCGCCGGGGAGAGTTGGCGGCCCTTTCGGATTACGCAGCGCTCAACCCCTCGGCCAAGCGAAGGTCGCGCTGCTGACCTGAATGCCGCCGCCCGTGACGACCGCGCCCGAAACCCTCATGTTGTCGCCGTGAATGATGCCGTCGGTCACCGTCACGTTATCGCCCTGCAAGACGCCGCCCGTCACCTGCAATTCGCCGCTCACGACCACACCGCCCGCAGTCGGCGTCTCGCCGCTGACGACGACTCCACCCGCAGGCGTTATCTCGCCGCTCACAACTACGCCGCCCGCCGTCGGCGTCTCGCCGCTGACGACCACGCCGCCCGCCGTGGGAGTTTCACCGCTCACGACCACGCCGCCCGCAGTCGGCGTCTCGCCGCTGACGACGACTCCATCCGTGGGCGTTATCTCGCCGCTCACGACTACCCCGCCCGCAGTCGGCGTCTCGCCGCTGACTACCACGCCGCCCGCGACCGTGATTTCGCCGCTCACGACTACGCCGTTGATCAACTGTATGCCGCCGTCGAAGACGCCGTCCGTGGCGACCCCGTTGACGACAACGCCGCGCGCGACGAGGCGACTGGCCGCGACGCGTGCGCTCGCAATCGTGATTGTGGAATTAGTTTGCGCTTTGGCCGCGGGGACTACACCTGAGTTCGTGAGGTCTGCGACCAGAATACCTACGACTAGAGAGAGCGACAACAGAAGCGCTGCCGCTGGGGAGAGTTGAGATTTTTTCACTTGAGCCTCCAGATTGACTAGAAAGATTTGTTAACTGCCCTAACCGAGCGTCCGCCGCTGTACGCACGAAGACCTTGTGCCTTCCCTTCACTTTTGAAGTTTATGTGCAGAGGAGCTAATAGGGGCAGACGACCGAGGCTTCAACTTAACGGTATTTGCCTCAGTGCGCCGCGCAGCTTAACGGATGAAAGCAGCGCTGTCAACCCGTTTATTATCAATAATTTATTCAACGCTGTTTAAATTCTGCAAATTCTTTTACAATCAACGAATTCACGTCGCTTTGTCGCACCGTAAAAACCGCCGATTTCTTTCCTTTACAGGGATTCTTGCATTGTCGCGGCGTTGGAAAGGTTCGCGCACGCGTCTGTTTGAAGCATCGTCGCGGCTGGCCGCGCCGCTCGTCGTGAAGACTTTTTGCTCAACGCGCGAAGACTTTTCGCGTCGCCAACCGTTCTTCTCGCGCCGCGCGCCTCTTCTTTCAAGTCGAATGAGTCTGTAGAAGCCCCACGGCTTTGTGCTAGGCTAGTGTGCGATGGGCGCGCGCGAGGGACACGTCGGGGGCGGCGGCGAGGCCGGTCTGCAACGCGGCTGGCTTTGGTGGCTCATCTTTGGGCGCGTCGTCGTCGCGGGCATACTGCTCGGCGCGGGCGCGCTTTGGTCGGGCGCGCTCGTCTCGAACGCGCAGGCGGCGCACAGAGTCGGTTTCGGGTCTCCGCTCGCCCCGGCTGTCTTGGCACTCTCGGCGCTCTACGCACTCGCGCTCAGGTTCTCGCGCCTCCCGCTTCGGATGCAGGCGGGCGTACAGTTCGCCTTCGACGCGCTCCTCATCACGCGGCTCGTCTGGGAGACCGGAAACTTCTACTCGCCTTACTCGGCCCTCTACATCGTCGTCATCTCGGTTGCGAGCATCTTCATGGGCGCGCGCGGCGCGCTCCTGACGGCGGTCGGCTGCGCCGCCTGCTACACGGCGGCGATGATTGCGCTCGCAACGGGCTGGCTCGGAGGCGCGCGCGAGTTAACAATAATCTCTCTGGCGGAGGCCGTCGAAGTAGTCGGGCTGAACGACGTTGCGTTCCTCGTCGTCGGGCTTCTCGCCGCGCGACTCGCCGAGCGGCAAACGCGCAGTGAAGTGCAGATACGCGAGGCCACACACGCGCTCGTCTCTTTGCGCGCGCTGCACGAACGCATCGTCGAGTCAATCCGTTCGGGAGTCATCACGACAGACCTCGACCGTCGCGTCTATACGGCCAACCACGCGGCGGAAGAAATGACCGGGTACACCGCGTCGGACTTACGCGGCCAAGACGTCTCGATTCTCTTCGGAGACATACGCGGGCATATAGAGGAGTCGTTGCGCGCGGCGCGCGAGGGCGAGGCAAGCCCGCGCTATGAGGCCGAGTGTCTCACGTCCGAGGGCTTCCGCGTGCGACTCGGCTACAGCGTCTCGCCGCTTTCGTCGAAAGACGGCGAGACTACGGGACTCGTCATAACGTTTCAGGACTTGACGGACGTGCGCGCGATGGAGGAAACGTCGCGTCGGCAGGAACGACTCTCCGCCGTCGGGCGCGTGGCCGCAGGCATTGCGCACGAGATTCGCAACCCGCTCGCGGCGATGCGCGGCTCGATTCAGGTCTTGCAGTCGGAGTTGCGGGCCGACCCGTCGCAGGCCGAGTTGATGGAGATAGTCTTGCGCGAGAGCGACCGGCTTAACCGAATCATCACGGACTTCTTAACCTACGCGCGCCCGCGCCGCTTCTCGCTCGCCGAGACAGATTTGCGTGAACCCTTGCGCGAGACCTTCGCGCTCCTGCGCCACAGCCCCGAAGTGGTTGACGGCCACGCGCTCGAAGAGGATTTGCCCAGCGAACCCTTGACGGCTCTGGCCGACGCCGAAGGCATCAAGCAGGTCTTCTGGAATCTCGCGCGCAACGCCCTAAAGGCCATGCCCGAAGGCGGCACGCTTCGTGCCGAGATGCGACGCGTCGGCGAGCGCGCCGTCCGCATCACCTTCACGGACACGGGCCGAGGCATGTCGCCCGCGCAGGTCGAACGCCTCTTCGAGCCTTTCTCGTCGTCAACGACCGGCGGCACGGGGCTTGGTCTTTCAATCGTCTATCAAATAATCCGCGACCACGGTGGTACAATCAACGTCCGCAGCCGCGAAGGAGACGGGACGACGATTACAATCGAACTGCCGACGAAACAGAGTTAGAATCTCGCGCGTATTCACAGGCGAAAGGCAAGTCCAGCTATGACCAACGAAGAGATGCAAAGGACGATGGAGTTTATCCTCAACCAGCAGGCTCAGTTTGCCACAGACATTCAGAAGCTACAGGAATCACAACAGCAGCTTCAAGGTTCGTTGATAGAGACGAATCAGCTCCTAACAAGACTGGCGGCAGCTACTGTGAGAGGCTTTGAGGAGACGAACGCCAAGATTGATGCGCTCGTTGACGCGCAGATGCGTACGGACGAGGCCGTTAAGAAGACGGACGAGGCCGTCAGGAATTTAACTGCCGTTGTTGACCGATACTTCCGCGAACGCAACGGACAAAAGGACAACGACTCGGAGTGAGTCAGCTTCAAGTTTTCGTGAGTCAGCTTCATTCTTCAACTTATGGCGAATATTCTAATCGTTGACGACGAGCCGGGGATGCGGCAGCTTCTGTCGCACGTCTTCGGGCGCGCGGGCCACGCGGTGCGCGCCGCCGAAAACGGCGCGAAGGCTCTTGAGTTTTTGCGCGCCGAGCCTGCCGACCTCATCATCTCCGACGTGAAGATGCCTGACATGAACGGCATCGAGTTGCTCAGAAAGGTGCGCGAGTTTTTGCCCGACGCGGGCGTCGTGATGATGACGGCGTTTGCGACGGTTGATACGGCGCGCGAGGCTTTCAAGCTCGGCGCGGACGATTTCATACAGAAGCCTTTCGACGTTGACGAACTGAAGCTCATCGTCGAGAAGGCGCTCGAACGCCTGCGGCTCTTGCAAGAGAATCGAGCCTTCCGTCGCGCGCAGCGCGAGCGCGGTCGGCTCGACCAGATAATCGGCCACTCGCAGAAGATGCAGGCCGTCTATCAGATGATAGAGACCGTGGCGCAGGTTCAGTCAACAGTTCTCATCACGGGCGAGTCGGGGACGGGTAAGGAGATGGTCGCGCGCGCGATTCACAATCTATCCCCTCGCGCCGACAAACCCTTCATACCCGTCAACTGCGGCGCGTTCACCGAAACGCTCCTCGAATCCGAACTCTTCGGCTACGTCCGCGGCGCGTTCACGGGCGCGACCGCCAACCGCAAAGGTCTGTTTGAAGCGGCGGACAAGGGCACGCTCTTTCTCGATGAGATAGGTGAGATGTCGCCGACGATGCAGGTCAAACTTCTACGCGTTCTTCAGGAGCGAAAGGTGCGCCCCGTCGGCGCGCACGAAGAGTTGACGACCGACACGCGCGTCATCGCCGCGACGAACCGCGACCTTTCGGCGATGGTCAAGCAGGGCGGCTTTCGCGAAGACCTCTACTACCGAATCTCCGTCATCCCCATAGAGCTTCCCCCCTTGCGCGAGCGGCGCGAAGACATCCCAGACCTCGTCGAGCACTTCGTCCAAAAATTCTGCCGGCAGACTGGACGCTCGGTCGGCGTCTCGGAGCGCGCGACCGAACTCCTCGAACGCTACACTTGGCCCGGCAACGTCCGCGAACTTGAGCACACCATAGAGCGCGCAGTCGCGCTCGAACGCACAGACAACATACAGCCCGAATCGCTCCCGCAGACCGTCACCGACTACAACCCCGCGAGCGTCGCGCCTTCAGCCTTCGACCTCCCCGAAGACGGCATCAATCTCGTCGCGCACCTCGAACACCTTGAGAAGACTTACCTGCTCGAAGCGCTCCGGCGAACGGGCGGCAACCAGACGCGCGCCGCCGAAATCCTACACATGTCAGTCCGCTCGCTCCGACACCTGCTCGACAAGCACGGCGTCCGCAACCTCACAGCCCAACTACGCTCCGACGCCGCGGGCCGCGGCGCTGCCGAGTAAACAAAGCGACGACGCTTTCAAGTTAACTTCTAAACTCACACGCGAACTCACTTGCGACTCACTCGCAAAGTCGCCCTCGACTCACTCGTAAACTCACGCGCGACTCGTTCGTAAAGTCAATCGCTTCGTAAAGTCACACGCGACTCGCCCGCTAAGACTCACGACTTTCGACACCGATTCCTTCATCAATTCTGGAAGCCGCGCGCCCTCGATTTCAGGAATTGCTGCGTGCAAATTCCGTTTGATTAATTTGCGCGCGCGCGTGTCACTTTCCGGCAGGCCGCGGCTGACGAAATTTGTTACCCGGCGCGCTTCGTCACGCTCCGCGCCTCCTCCGCACGCAGCCGAACCGTCGAATCTCCAAGTAAACTTGCATTCCCCGCGCGCCGACTCCCGTGGCACGGCCCTTGTAATTGCCTGTCGTGACCGAAGTCGCGCACCGACGGCGCGTAGCCTGAGACGATGTCCGACAGCGCGAGAATTAATCTACACTCAACCAACTTTCTCAAGGAGCACCGTGAAAGAAATGCAACAGAAAAAAGGCCAGAGAGGCTTCTCGCTCATCGAACTATTGATCGTCGTCGCGATCATCGGCATCATCGCCGCCATCGCCATCCCCAACCTTCTCGCCTCGCGCCGCGCGGCCAACGAAGCGTCGGCCATCTCCAGCCTCCGCACAATCGGCACGGCTGAGAGCACCTACTCTTCGACCCTCGGCTTCGGCGCTTACGGCACGCTGGCGAACCTCGCCACGGCCCAGCTGATCGACACCTCCATCTCCAACGCAACCACCACGTCCGTCCCCAAGAGCGGCTACTTCTACGGCATCCAGAACGCTGGCGCGAGCGGCTACCAGTCGGCATCGGCCCGCATCAGCGGCAACACCGGCACGCGCAACTTCGCCTCCGACGAAGCGGGCGTCATCTACTCGAACGCCGGCGCCGCCGGAACGCTCAGCTACACCACGACCACGCCCATCGGCAACTAGGGCCTGACGTCTTGACCCGTAACTTTCGAAAGGGTGCGGTTGTTAAAGACCGCACCCTTTCGTTTCATAAATCGGCCCGGAAACTCACGCGGAGACTTTCCTGATGCAACCTCAAAGCTTCAAAGCTCGGCGGGGTTTCTTAAACACTCAGCAGGGGTTCTCTTTAGTCGAACTTCTGATCGTGGTCGCAATCATCGGCATACTCGCCGCCATCGCCATCCCGAACCTCCTCGCCTCGCGCCGCGCCGCCAACGAAGCCTCGGCCATCTCCGCGATTCGCACGCTCTCAAGCGTCGAGGAGACTTACCGCTCAACGGTCGGCAACGGCACGCAGTTCACAGACATGGCCGGACTACGCGGCCAGCAACTGGTTGACGCGCAACTCGCCGCCGCAACCTCCATCGCCACATCCAAGAGCGGCTACATCTTCAGCGTCGTCACTATCGGCGGCGGCATAAACTTCTGCGCGGGCGCGGCCCCCGTCTCAGCCGTCACAGGCTCGCGCAACTTCTCTTCCGACGAACCCGGCGTAATCTACTTCCACCCGCTCGCCGTCGCCAGCCCCCCCATCTCGACGACGGGCGGCACGCCTTTGAATAACTAAAGAAGACCGACCGAGCATGTCACGCTTCGCACGCACTTTCGCAAGAGAGCCGCTACGGATTGTCGGCGTCCTCTGGCCGCTCGCGCTCCTCGCGCCCTTCGTCCCCGGCCTCCCGCGCCCCACCAACGGCGGCCTCACTTGGCGACAGGAAGCGACAACCGCACTCCTCCTCTCCGCAACCTTCGCGCTCCTACTCCTACGCACCCTCCGCTCCCGACGATGGCGCAACGCACCTAAACTGCGCAACGCACTCGACTCGAACACTTCGCCGCACTCGAACACTTCGTCGCAGTCGAACACTTCATCCTCGCGCGACGAGTCAAGCCCTTCGTCGCCGGGCGACGCACACGGCCCTTCGTCGTCCCGCCGACTGTTTCTCGCGCTCCTACTTCCGCTCGCGGCCTTCGTCACATGGAGCGCGGCCTCCACGCTCTGGGCCTCGAACCTCTTCCCCGCCCTACACTACGCGCTCACTTGGACTACCTACACGCTCTTCTTCATCACGCTCCGCCGCGCCGCCGCGAGCGCCCGACTCCTTCGCAACGCGCTCATGCTGCTCGCCGTCGTCGTCATAGTCGTCAGCGCGTCGAACGTCGTCGGCTACTACGGTTCGCAAAATTCTCTCCTCCGGCAGAACGGTCTCGGCGAGCCTGTCGCCGTCTGCATCCCACTCTTCGCCGCGCTCGCGCTCCGGCTCCGACGCACGCGCGCCGCGCTCCTCTGCGCGACCGCCGCGACGCTCGGCTGGCTCTCGATGCTCGAAATCGCCGAGCGCGCGCAACTCTTCGGCGTTCTCGCCGGACTCACGCTCCTCGCCGCCGTCATGCTCGCGCGCCGCGCCTCTCGCCCGCGCACGCTCGCGCGCGTCGTCGTGCTCGCCGTGGCCTTCGCCGCGTGTCTAGTCCTACAGAACGTTCCCTCGCCCTTCGCTCAGTCGTTCCACCGCACGGTTATCTCGCGCGTGAAAGAAACTTCCCCGGAGGACGTTAACACGCGCGCACGCCTTCTCTACTGGGGCGCGGCAATCGAGATGTGGCGCGCGCGTCCGCTCACGGGCGCTGGCGCGGGCAACTACGACAGCGCGTTCCCCGAAGCGCGCGCGGTCGTAGTCGCCAAAAATCCCGACTCGCCGCTCGCCTCGATAAACGAGCGCTACTTGGCGACGGGCGCGCACAACGAGTATCTCCAAATCCTCGGCGAGACGGGCGCGACCGGACTCACGCTCTTCGTCGTCTTCGCAGCCGCGCTCACCTTCGCCGCCTTGCGCGCGCTCCGGCGCTCGACATCGCCTCTCGCCGCCGGCGCGTTCTCAAGCCTCGCCGTCTTCGCCGTCACCTCCGGCGCGTCCTCCATCTCCTTCCGCTGGATGGGCAGCGGACTCGTCTTCTTCTTCGCCGTCGCCCTCGTCGCAAAGCTCGCGCACGACAGTCGTCAAAACGATGCCGCCGAATCAGACGACGCGATGAAGCCTTCGCGCCTCGCATCACACGCGACGCGTCGCGCCTCCTTCTCGTCGCGCCTCGCGCCGTCGCTTCTCTCGAAATCACACGCGCTCGCAGGTCAAGCCTTCGCGCTCGCCGCATCGCTCGTCGTGCTCGCGGCGATGTGCGCGCAGGCCGCCGACGTTTCGCTCGTCGCCTCCGCGCAGTCGAGCGCCGACCCCGCGCGCGCCGAACGCTTCTTCCGCGCCGCGCTCGCCTTGAATCCCTTCGACCCCGCCGCGCGCTTCAACTACGGCGTCTGGCTCTACCAACAGAAGCGCGACCGCGACGCTCTCCCTCATCTACACTTCGCGCTCGCGCGCGGCTTCAACACGACGACCTGCTACGAGTATGTCGCTGGCGCGGAGTCGAACGCTGGCGAACTCGACGCAGCCGAGCGGACGCTCGCCGCCGGCGTCCGAGTCTATCCTCGCTCCGTCTTCATGCGCGTCCGCCACGCCGCGTCGCTCCGTCGCGCAGGGCGCGTCGGGGAGGCCGGGTTGGAAATGGCGGCGGCTCTCCTGATAGACTCGCGCGCGGCGCGCGGCTGGCACGAACTCATCGAGAACGACATAGACGCGGCCATCGCCGCGGCCAAGCGCGACCCCTCGATTGCGATGCCCGGCGAGCTTGCCTCAGACGGGATGCGCCTCGACGACACGGTTAACGCCGTCCTCTTGGAGAACGAACGCCGCTTCCCCGAAGCCGTCTCGAAGGGCTGGCGCGCGCGCATGCGCGACTCCGCGCGAATGCTTACGCCCTGACGCACGCGCCGCACGCACGCGTTCAAATTCTTCCGCGTGACCAGAGACGATGAAGAAGAACCTCCCCACGAAAAAGGACGCGAAGCGCGCACGCGGCGTAAGTCTGCGCGACGACGCCGTCAACACGCGCGACGATGTCGTCAAGAAACGTGACGCCGTCGTCAAAGTGCGCGACGAAGGCGGCGCAGTTGAAGCGCGCGACGCCGACGGTTTCCCCTTCGGTGAAGGGCGCGTCGTCTTCATTCTCGTCGCCGTCGCCGCGCTCGTCTATGCGAACTCGCTCGGCGGCCAGTTTCTCTTCGACGACACGAAACAGATAGTCAACAACCCCGCGCTACATTCTTGGGCGAACGTCCTGAAGGCTTTCACCTCAGACGTTTGGAGTTTCCAAAACGCCGTCGCGGGCGACGCGCCGCCGCCCTACTACCGACCGCTTTTCACGGCCTACGCGACCCTCGCCTTCCAACTCTTCGGCCTCTGGACGCAGGGCTGGCACCTACTGAGCCTCGCCGTTCATTCGACAGCGACCGTCCTCGTCTTCAAACTCATCAAGCGTCTCGGCGCTCATCTCGCGGTCGCCGTCGGCGCTGCGCTGCTCTTCGCCGTCCACCCCGCGCACGTCGAATCGGTCGCTTGGGTGAGCGGCGTGCCCGATCCACTAGCGACACTCTTCTTCATCCCCTCGCTCATCTGGTTCGCGCGCTACAGGCAGGACGGCGGACGCAAACATCTCGCGCTCTCCGTCGCGGCCTACGCGCTCTCGCTCCTCTGCAAAGAGACTGCCATCACGCTTCCTCTCATCATCATCGTCTGGGACACAACGCGCGACTCGACGAACGACGCGACGCGCGACTCAACGAACGACGCGACGCGCGACACGTCTCAACCTTTGAGCGCGCGTCTGAAGCGTGCCGCGCTCGCCTGCGCGCCTTACGTCGCCGTCGCGTGTCTCTATCTGCTAGTGCGCGTCTCCGTGCTCGGCGCAATCGGCTGGACTCACCCGCTTCTCGCAAACACGCCCGCCTCGTCTCTTCTCTTGACGACGCCGCGCGTGCTAATGGGCTATCTCCAACACCTCGTCGCGCCCTTCTACCTGAGCCTCCTCTACGGAACTCGAATCGTGAGCGACGCCGCGGACGCGCGCTTCATCCTGCCCGCGCTCGTTCTCCTCGCGCTCGCCGCCGCGCTCTACCTATTCAGGCGTCGGCTCAACGCGCAACACCGGACTGCGCTCGCGCTCGTCGTCGCGCCCCTCCTCCCCGTGCTCAACCTTCGCGCGCTGCACCCCGAATACGAGATTCAAGACCGCTACCTCTATCTCCCCTCAATCGGCCTCTGCTGGCTCGCCGCCCTCGCCTGCGCGAGTCTCGCCCGACGCCGGCGCACGTTGGCACTTACACTCGCCGCCGTCGTCGTCGTCGCCTTCGGCGTGAGCACGGTCTTGCAGAACCGCGTCTGGGACAACGGCGTCGCGCTCTGGACTCGCGCCGCGGCTTACGCGCCCGGTTCGGGTTCCGCGCACTACAACCTCGGACTCGCCTTGATGCAGGCGAAAGACTACGCGGCGGCGCGCGCGGAGTTTCTTACGTCGGCGCGCATCAACCCGGATGTCGCGGCAGTCCACAACAACCTCGCGCTCGCCGAGGACGCGCTCGGCGATTCGCAGTCGGCAACTGAGAGCCTGCGGCGCGCAATCCGTCTCGACCCCGCGTTGAACGAGGCGCGCAACAACCTCGGCGCAGTCCTCTTCCGGCGCGGCGAGTATGCAGCCGCGCGCGACGAGTTAAGCGAAGCGCTCAAGCGCGACCCCTCGTCGCCATCCGTCCGCTACAACCTCGCGCGCACGCTCGCCGCCACGGGCGACCACGACGCGGCCATACGTCTCTACGAATCGCTCCTCGCGGCAACGCCCGCCGACTCCGAAGTGCGCTTCTACCTCGCGCTGAGCTACGCGGCCACGGGTCGGAAGTCGCTCGCCGAGTCGAACATCGAGCGCGCGCTCCAAGACGAGCGCGTCCCCGAACGCGCCGCCGAGATGCGCCGCCGGCTTGACGAACTACGCGCCGCGACGAAGTGATTTGCTTTTGCGAAACGTTTAAGGATGACAAGTGACGACGATGGACAGTATCGTTAAAGACATGGTGCAGGCCGACGAGATTCCCGAAGCTAACGCGGGCGACTCGGTGCGTCGCGCTTCGTCGGCGCGTCGCGTCCTGTCAATCGCGCGCAACACTTTCCGCGAGGCCGTGCGCGACCGTGTGCTCTACAACCTCGTCCTCTTCGTGCTGCTTCTGACGGGCGGCGCGATTTTCCTCGGAGAGCTTTCGGCGGCGCAGGAGTCGAAGATAATCGTTGACATGGGATTGTCGGCGATGCTCCTGTTCGGCGTCTTCATCGCAATCTTCGTCGGCGTCGGACTCGTCTATAAAGAGATTGAGCGGCGCACGATTTATGCAATCTTCGCAAAGCCCGTCGGGCGCGGCGAGTTCCTCGCGGGAAAGTATCTCGGACTTTGTCTCACGCTTGCCGTCAATGTCGCGGTCATGGGCGCGGGCGTCTCGCTCGCGCTTCTTTACGTCGAGAAGGGTTGGACGCCGCTCGCGCTCAACATCTGGCCCGCCGTCGCGCTCGTCTATGTCGAACTGATGATAGTCGTCGCCGTCGCGCTCCTCTTCTCCTCGTTCTCGACGCCCGCTCTGTCGGCGCTGCTCACCTTCTTCGTCTTCGTCATCGGCCACTTCAGCGCAGACCTCAAACAACTCTCCGCGACCGTCGGCACGAGCGCCGCGCGCGCGCTCTTCGCCGCGCTCTACTATCTTCTGCCGAACCTATCGAACTACGCATACATCACAGCCGCCTCGCACGGCCAGACACCAACGCCCGCGAACCTGTTAGCCGCACTGCTTTACGGTCTCGCATACATCGCCGTCCTGCTCGCCGCGGCCACGCTTGTCTTCAAACGGCGCAACTTCAAATGACCACGCGCGACGAACAGACACCGGGCAGTAGCCCGACCGTCAGGGAGGGCGTCTCGACTGATAAAGGCGACGCGAACACGAGCGTCGTCGCGGACGACTTCGCGTTGACGAAGGCCGCCGCCGCGCGTCGTGAACGCACGCGCGACCTTACGCTCGTCGTCGTCATCGTCATCAGTCTCGCCGCGTCGTTCGCGCTCTCGCGCCGCCTCGACGCGAACCGCCCGCCCGAAGACCCCTTCGCGTCCTACGAGGAGACGTACGTCAAGCCCGAAACGGCGCGGCGCATGAGTCTCGGCTTCAACGGCCTCGCGGCGGACTGGTACTGGCTTCGCTCGCTCCAGTACGTCGGTCGAAAAGTTGACGCCTTCAAAGGCGACTTCACGCTCGACGACATGAAACCGCTTGGCATCAAGTCGCTCTTTCCGCTCTTGGACGAAGCGACGACGCTCGACCCGCAGTTCATGGCCGCGTACGAGTTCGGCGCGGTCGTCCTGCCCTCGATTGACCGCGCGGCAGCCGTCCGTCTCGTCGAGAAAGGCATCGGAGAGAACCCGAACGATTGGCGTCTATACCAACACCTCGGCTACATACACTGGCAGGCCGGACGCTTCAAAGAGGCGTCCGAAGCTTACGCGGCGGGCGCGCGACTCGCGGGCGCTCCGGCGTGGATGAACGCGATGGCCGCGCAGATGTCGGCGCACGGCGGAAGCCGCGACGTTGCGCGCGAGATGTACAGGCGCATGAAAGAAGACGCGTCCGACGAACAGGTCAAGACGCTCGCTCGCCGACGCCTCGCGCAAATTGATTCGTTCGACCAGCGCGACACGATTCGACGCGTGCTCGCAGACTTCCGCGCGCGCCTCGCGCGTTGTCCATCGAACTGGCGCGAGATTTCTCAAGGCTTGCGCGCGTCGGGTCTTAAAGTTGACGCGAACGGCTCGCCGCTCGATCCCGCCGACTTCGCTTACGTGCTCGACGCGCAGGCGTGCGACGTAAAACTCGATGAACGCTCACCGATTCCGAAGAGGTAAGCGTTATGCAAATTAGGAATAACCACAGAGACACAGAGAGCACTGAGGATGCACAGAGGGATTTAAACTCTGTGCCGCCTCAGTGTCCTCTGTGCCTCTGTGGTTAATCCTCATCAATGCACGAAACTTTGACGCGACAACGACCAAACCATAACTGTTTCGGAGTTTGAACAGATGACTTCAACCGCTGTCGAGATTCAAAATTTAACGAAGGACTACGAGGTCGGCTTCCTGCGCAAGCGGCGTGTGCGCGCGCTCGACGCGCTCACGCTCGCGGTCGGGCGCGGCGAGATTTTCGGCTTCCTCGGCGCGAACGGCGCGGGTAAGACCACCACGCTCAAACTCCTAATGCGCCTCATGTATCCGACCGCGGGCACGGCGCGCATACTTGGGCGCGACATCGCCGACGCCTCTATGCGCGCCGAGATAGGCTACCTTCCCGAACACCCATATTTTTACGACTACCTCACGGCGCGCGAATTTTTGGAATACTGCGCGGAGCTTTTCGGCTACGAACGCGAGGAACGACGGCGTCGCGCCGCTCGTATGCTCGCGCGCGTGCGTCTCGACGAGAAGAGTTGGGACAAGCAGTTGCGAAAGTTCTCGAAGGGGATGCTTCAGCGCGTCGGACTCGCGCAGGCTTTAGTTAACGACCCGCGCGTCGTTTTCTTAGACGAACCCATGTCGGGCCTCGACCCCATAGGCCGACGCGAAGTGCGCGACCTCATCGCAAGCCTTCGCGCCTCCGACACGACCGTCTTCCTCTGCTCGCACATCCTCTCCGACATCGAAGTGCTCTGCGACCGCGCGGCCATTCTTCAACGCGGGCGGCTCGCGCACGTCGGTCGTCTGGACGAACTGCGGCGCGTCACGGGCGGCGACCGCGCGATGGAGATAGTTCTCTCAGACGTTGACGCCGCGCGTCTCGACGCCGCGCTCGCCGCAGTCGAAGGCGCGCGCGTGACGCCGACGCCGGGCGGCGCGCGCGTAGAGGTCGCCTCGGAAGCACAGGTTGACGACGCGCTCCGCGCCGTTCGCGCGGCGGGCGCGCGACTCGTCGCCGTTCATCCGGTCGGCAACGCGCTCGAAGAGTTGTTCGTGAGCGAAAACAAATGATGAATGATGAGTGATGAATGATGAATGAAGAACAGCGTACTCGTCTTCATTCATCATTCATCACTCATCACTCATCATTTCATTTGAACCTGACGCCCGTGAGTTCGAGTTTGAGGTTTGCGGGTTTGTTGTCCTGCGGGAAGTTGATGCCGATGGGCGGGTTTGAGATTTTGTTCGTCGCTATCTCTTCCGTGCTGACGAACGTGCGCTCGCGTATGACTTTGCCGTCGAGGTCAACTCCGGCGGCGTGAAACTCAAGCCCGCTCACCGTCCGCCCCGTGAAGTTGCGAACGGTCGGCTTCATTGTCACGACCCAGTTGCCGAGCGAGTTTGCGCCGATGGTCGCGTCCTCGTCCGGGTCGAACTCGACGACGAGGCGATCCGGCGTCGGGAAATCCGGCGAGCCGGGGCGAATAGCGCCTTCGAGTCGCTCCTCGCCGGGACGCGACGCGGGGCGCGACGCGAGATAGACAAGCCCCGCGACGAGCAGCGCCGACGCGACCGCGACCGCGACGAAAATCCAACGCCGCGACGCGTCTCTCTCTTCACGCGTGCGCTCGAACGAAGACAAGGCGACGGGTCGCGGCGGCGCGGCGGCCACCGGCGCCGGCGCGTTCACAACCGGCTCTTGCGCGCCCGTCGTCTGCGCTTCAGTTAAAGTTGATGTCGCGCCCGACGCCAAAGGCTTCCCGCAGTGCGGGCAGAAGCCGCGTCCCTCTTCGACTTCACCTCCGCAGTTTTGACAACGAGTCAACGCCGGCATGATTTCTTCCCTCGCGAGAGAAGTGAGACCTCGGTCGCACCAGAATGACAAGCTGAAAGCTGACTGCTGAACGCTTCTTTCAGACCGCGCGCAGGCGGCGCACCAACTCGCCCGAAGGCGAATGCCCTTGCCCGCCGAGGAGCGAGCCTGTGCCCGTTCGCGGTCGAGCGTCGCGCGGCCAGTTGATGCGGAAGCGGCTGCCCTCGTTCGGCTGGCTCTCGACGGCGATCTCGCCTTCGAGTAGTTCGACGATCTTGCGCGCGAGCGCGAGTCCTAATCCGACGCCGCCGTAGCTGCGCGTGAGACGGTCGTCGGCCTGACGGAAGTCGTCGAAGATGTACGAGAGCGCGTCGCTTGCGATGCCGATGCCTGTGTCTTCAACCTCAATATACCACCGATCCGCGCCGTGCGGCCCGGCGCTGACCGTGACGCTTCCCTCGGACGTGAACTTCAGCGCGTTGCTCACCAAGCACGAGACGACCTGATGCAGCTTGCGCGGGTCTGTACGCACGCGCCCCAGTTCGCGCGAGACCGCGACGTTCAACTCGATGCCTTTCGAGCGCGCTTCGTCCGCGAAAGTCTCGACCGTGTTGCCGATGGCGTCGCGCACCTCTACGTCCTCTATGTGGAGCGCCGCGCGGCCCGCTTCGAGGCGCGAGTATTCGAGCATCTCGTTGACGAGTTCGAGCAGCGCGCGCCCGTTGCGCTCGATGCGCCCGACTGCATCGTGTTGAAGCGGCGCGAGCGGCACGCTGGGGTCGCGCGCGAGCAGTTGGCACAGACCGATGATGACGTTTAGAGGCGTGCGCAGTTCGTGCGACATATTGCCGACGAAGGCCGACTTCAGACGGTCGTGCTCGCGCAGGCGCTCGTATGCCGAGAGCAGTTCGTCGTGGTTCTTGACCTCCTCCGTGATGTCTCGGAAGACGGCGACGACGCCGACCGTTCGTCCGCCCTCGCCCGCGAGCGGCGTCGCGCTCGCCGAGAGCACGCGCTCCTCGCCGCCGCGTCGCAAGAGCTTGCAACGCTCGCCCAAGACGCGCTCGCCGCGCTCGCGCGCGCGGTTGATGGGCGATTCGGCTTCGGCGAGCACGCGCCCTTCGCCGTTGCGCAAAGCCATGTCGGCGACGAGCGCTTGCACGCCGTCGCGGAACTCGCCCGGCTCGCGCCCTAAGATGCGCGCCGCCGCGGGGTTGACGCGGTAGCGCCCCTCGGCGTCAACGATTACGACGCCCTCCTCCATCTGGTTGATGACCGAAGCCAACTCCGCCGCGCGCGACTTCTCCGCCGCAAACGCCGAAGTCGCCATGCGCTCGGCGCGCACGCGCTTCGAGACCTCCGACAGAATCACTATTAGATCGCCGCGCCCCTCGGATTGTTCCGTCACGGGCCAGACGATCACGTCCCAAAACTTCTGAGAGTCGGAGTCCGTGTCGTCGCGCCGCGCGGAGAGCGAGAGCGGCTGTCCGTAGTTGACGAAGGCGCGGCGCGTGCGCCGAACGTCTTCGACGACGTTGCTCAGCACGGCGAGTCCAGCCGCCGCTTCGTAAAGACCGCGGCCCGTCAGTTCGGAAGGCGCGCGTTCGGTCATCTCAGCGAAGGCGTTGTTGACTTTGCGCACGACGAGGCGCGCGTCTAGGACGACGACGCCGAGCGGGAGACTGTCGAGCACTTCGCCGATGAACGCGCTCTGCTGCTCGACGGCGCGAAACTTCGCTTCGAGGCTTTCGGCCATCGCGTTGAAGCCTTCGGCCAGAGTGCCCACTTCGTCAGTCGTTTCGACGCGCGCGCGCTCTTGGAGATTTCCCTCGCCGAGCGTCGAGGCCGAGGCGGCAAGTCTCCTCAGAGGCTTCGTGAAACGACCGACGGCCCACACGGCGATAAGGCACGAAGCTGTGAGCGCGACCACCCAAGCCCCCGCCAACAGAAGAACCGAGCCGCCCGACGGCGTGCCTTCCGACAAGGGGAAGCCGACGGCCACGCTCCAACCCGACGACCCCGCGTGCGCGACGCCCGTGATGCGTTCGACGCCGTCGCTCCAAACAAGTTGACGAGTCTGCGTGGAGATTCTTTCAGCCGGGGGCGCCGGCGCGTCCGTCTGCGTGAAGACGGGGCGACCCCGTGCGTCGAGTATGGCGACGGCGGTCTGCGCGCCCGGCGTGCGTCGTCGCGCGAGGCGCGCGTAGAGTTCGCGCGCTTCGCCGGCGGATATTGTTTGCGGGTTTGCGAGTTGAGTTGAGTGAGTCTCGGCCCACGATTCGAGCACGACCGCGGCGGCTTCGGCCTCGACGCGCGCGACCGCAGCCGACTGGCTCGCTAGATTCCTACGGTAGCCTTGAAGCTGGTAGAGACTGACGATGAGCATGGGAAGAGACAACACGCCGAGCATCAGAAGCAGCTTGGCGCGCACGTCGAGCGCGTTTCGTCTCTTCGCCGTCCCGTTCATCCGACATACTTCTTTCCGCGCCGCGTCAGGGCTGACGATGCCTTCGCGGCGGCGGCCAAACCGAGCCGCGCGTGGGCACTACGGGCCGAAGGCTCGCGGCGTAAACCAGAATCGTCTGCGCCAGAAGCTCGTCGAAGAAGAGGCCCGCGCGCCTGAGCGCGTCGTGCAGTTCGCGCGTGTCAACAAGCGCGACGCCGGGCGACTCAATCCACAGAACTTCGCCTAGAGCATCACGTAGAAGCATCAACTCGCGTGCCACTTCGTCGAGCAGAACGCCCTGATGAAAACGGGCCTGCGCGAACCCGCGAAGCCGACGCGCGGCCTCGGCGATTTCCGCGGGCAGCGCGCGCCCGTCGAGCAGCGCGGCGAGTTCTTCGAGTATGTCGGGGACGTGTTCGACGAGTTCGCGGAACGAGAGGAGCGTGGCGAGGTCTGTGCGCGTGTCTGCATAGACGTCGTCAACCCACTCGCGCGTGAACGAGTCGAGGCGCTGGCGGAAGAGCGAAGAGAAAGTTCGCGGCATGGGGAAGCTTGAGAAGCGTTCAGCGTTCAGCAGTCAGCCTTCAGCTTTTAGCCTCCGGCTTTGAGACTTTCGGTCTCGGATTTAAGCGTTCGGCGGTCAACTTTAGACGTCCGAGTTTGGAAAGCTCGGCCAACGTCTTTCCATAACGGGACAATAGTTTATGGGCGACCGTTTAAGAAACTCCGTTAGGTCGGGACGGACGCCGAAGACGCGAGCCGAAAGCCGAAAACCGGCGCCCGCTCGTTAGAAGCTGAGAGTTGAAAGTTGACCGCCGAAGGTTGAAAACTCGAAGCCGAACCGCCGTCTGTCAAACGCTTAAAGTCAAAAGCTGAAAGCCGAAGACTGAAAGCTACTCGTTCCCCGTCAACTTGTTGAGAAGCTGGACGAGTTGGTCGAAGTCTATGGGCTTTGTGACGTACTCGTTGCACCCGGCGGCGAGGGCTTCGGCGTGGAAATCGGCGGAGTCGTGCGCGGAGACGGCGACGATGGGCACTTTGCCGAGTCCGTCGCGCGCTCGTATGCGCCGCGTGGCCGCGAGGCCGTCGAGCAGGGGCAGGCTCAAGTCCATCAAGATGATGTCGGGGCGCTCGCTTTCGGCAACCGAGACGGCCTGCGCGCCGTTGACGGCTTCAACCACGCGGTAGCCGCTCATCTCCAGTAAGCGCCTCATCATAAAGCGATTATCCTCGAAGTCTTCGACCACGAGGACGACGGGGCGCGAGTTCTCTTTCTCTTTCATCGGGGCGCTCTCTTCTAGCTCTCTGTTCAACGTTAGGACACTCACGAGGCCAACTCCCACGTACTACTAGCAAACACTTAACCGATTTGTTAATATGGCGAATCGAAACGCGACATAAAAAACAAAGACGTTTGGCTTTAATCCATATCTGAAGAGGATGCTTTGACGCTCTCTCCAGCGCGGGCGCGTTCCCGCCAGAGTCTGCGAAAGGCGAAATGAAGCCGCTAAAATCCGAATCACAAGACGCGGAGACGCTCCGCGAACTCGGCAGTGCGTCTGTGCAGATCGTGCACGACCTCAAAAATCAGTTAAACGGTCTCAAACTCTATGCCACTTTCCTGCGCAAGCGCATGGAGAAGAACCAACGCCCGGCTGACGAGATTGAGACCGTCGGGAAACTGATGGCCGGACTCGAACGCGCCGCCGCCAACATGACGCTGCTCGTCCGCTACGGTCGCACCGTCGAACTCCAACGCCTTCCCGGAACAGACCTCGTGCGCCTGCTCTCGGAAGCCTGCGGCGGCGACGGCGCGCAACTAGACGCGGACGACGGCGCTTACGCGGGCGACTTCGACGCTACGCTTTTATCGGAGGCGCTCAAGAATATCACCGCCGGCGGACGCGTTGAAGCCGAGACGCGCGGCGACGGAAGCGAGGGCGAATCAACCGTGCGGGTCAAGTTGCGGCGCGAGGAAGCGGCGGGAAAGTCGTTCGCCGTCGTCGAGTGGCGCGGTGTCACGGCGCTCGACGAGGAGGAAGACCCTTTCCGAAGTTTCGCGGGCGGCGCGGGGCTGCGAATGGCGCTCGCCGCGAAAGTCGTGCGCGCGCACGGCGGCGAAGTCTCACACGAGGGCGGCGTCATCAGAGCGCGCCTGCCTATAAAGAAGTGATGAGTGATGAATGCGGAATGATGAATGACGACGAGGTTGCTCTCTTCATTCATCATTCATCATTTCGCATTCCGCATTTCTCTAAAGGGGGAAGTGAAAGTGGAACGTAAGGACGTGCGGATTCTGGTCGTTGACGACGAGCCGATGATGGCCGATTCGCTCAAGCAGAACTTGGTCGAGGAGGGCTACGCCGTTGACACGGCGTCGAACGGCGCGCAGGCCGTGGAGATATTCGACGGCAGCGGTCAGCACGTCGTCGTCTGCGACCTCCAACTGCCCGACAAAGACATGAACGGGATGGACGTGCTCAAGCACATCAAAGACACGCGCCCGTCAACTGAAGTTATCGTCATGACCGGCTACGGCACGGTCGAGCGCGCCGTGGAGGCGACGAAGGCGGGCGCGTTCTGGTTCTTGCAGAAACCTTTCGACTTCGAGGTTCTCCTGCCTCTGGTCGAGCGCGCGCTCGAACGCCACGAGTTGATGACCGAGACCGAGACGATGCGCCGGCAGCTTTCGACGCGCACGGAGTATTTCAACATCATCGGCGCGTCGCGGCAGATGCAGCAGATTTACGAGACCATCGAGTCGGTCGCCAAGTCGGACGCAAACGTTCTCATCGTCGGCGAGTCGGGCACGGGCAAAGAGTTGATTGCCAACGCGATTCACTACAACTCTCTGCGCTCCAAGAAGCCCTTCATCAAAGTCAACTGCGCCGCGCTCCCAAAGGAACTCATCGAATCGGAACTCTTCGGCCACACGAAGGGCGCGTTCACGGGCGCGCACGCCGACAAAGACGGCCTCATCCAACACGCCGAGGGCGGCTCTCTGCTTCTCGACGAAATCGCGGAGATGCCCGTCGAGTTGCAGCCCAAACTTCTGCGCGTCCTCCAAGAGCGAAGCTACCGCAAGCTCGGCTCGGAGAAAACTTACCCGGTTGACTTCCGCCTCATCACCTCCACGAACCGCCTCCCGGCGGACGCCATACGCGACGGGCTTCTGCGCGACGACCTGTTCTACCGCATCTCGACCATCACGATTCACGTCCCGCCCTTGCGCGAGCGGAGCGAAGACATTCAACTCCTCGCGGAATTCTTCCTCAAGCAGTATGCGCGCAAGTACCAGCGTCCGATCAACGGCATCTCGCAGTCGGCCTACCAACGCCTGTTCGGACACACTTGGCCCGGCAACGTGCGCGAGTTGCAGAACGTCATGGAGCGCGCCGTCCTGCTTGCGAAGAACAACCGCGTCGAGCCTGTTGACCTTCCGTTCGACAACGGCTCGCTCCCCGAAAAGAGCGCGGGCGGCGCCGGCTGGGATGTTCCGCCCAACATGACGCTCGAAGAGATAGAAAAACTCGTCATCGAGCGCACGCTCCAACGCACGGGCGGAAACAAACAGGCCGCGGCCAATCTCTTAGGCATCTACCGGCCTCGGCTCTACTCGAAAATCAAGAAGTACAACATAGACATCCCCGCGCTCATCGCGTCGTAAGAGTTCAAGGTCAAACGCAGAGAGGTACAGTACCGCGAGCGGTAGCGAGCGGGTCGCCGACTGATAAAATGATGGCCGCGAAGAAACGATGATCTTCGCGGCCATAGAACTTTTGTCATGAACGACCCGCTCGCTACCGCTCGCGGTACTGTACCTATTCGACTTGATATGTGGCAACGCTCGTCGGCGTCTCGAAGCAGCGAACCTTGTAGATTTGCACGCGCTCGTCGCCGACACGGCGCGCGACGCGCTCAAGGATGTAGCGCGCGAGGTTTTCGGCTGAAGGGTTAAGTTCCTCATCGAACGGCGGAAGCTCGTTGATGTTTTTGTGGTCGAGGAAGTTGACAACCTCGTCAGCCGCCGCCTTCAACTCCACGAAGTCAACTAGCAGGCCGACGTTGTTAAGCTCCTCGCCCCGCGCGTAAATCTCAATCTTATAGTTATGCCCGTGCAGGTTTTCACACTTCCCACGGTAGCCGCGCAGTTGGTGCGCGCTCGAAAAGTTTCGCTCGATCATCACTTCAAACATGGTCTTGAGTCTAACCTCCGCGGACGCGCAGTAGCAACTTCCGAGGCCCGCGGCGGCGGCCCGGAGGAGAGCCGCGGGCGGGAGGAATTTTATTGACTTAACACGGCGCTGGTAATATCCTACGCCCGCTTCCGTCGGGTGGTTTGCCGTTGGCGAGGCAAACGTCTTGCCAGCCTCATCAGTTGAACATCGCAGGAGCGACGCTCCGCAAACACCTCATGCCGTAGAGCAACATCCCTGCCCTACCTTGAGGACTCCAGCCGCCGTCACACCGGAGGAGTTTCGACATGCCAATAGACATCGCAGTTCTCGCAACAACGGTTGTTTCCTCCTTCCTGCTGCCCTACGTGAAGGAGGGCGCGAAGAAGATCGGCGAGGCCGTCCGCGACAAGGTCGGCGAGACAGCCGCGGGCCACGTCGTCGAAATCGCCGAGAAGGTCTGGAACAAGGTTCGCTCGGTCTTCACCGGCGACGATGAGAAGGCCGCTATGACGCTTTTGGAGAAGCGGCCCGAAGTGGGCAAGCCCGCGGTCGAGGCGATACTCAAGGAGAAGCTCGAAAAGGACGAGGAGCTTGCCAAACAACTCGACGAGATGGTCAACTCGCGCGTCCCCGGCGGCGTCAGCACCGGCGCGCAGATCATGAACGCCTCCGGCATCGTCGGCATACTCGACGCGCGCGGCCAAATCATCTCCCACGTCAACACGGTCAAGCAGGCGGGCGTTATGATTGGCCGCGACGAGCCGGAGACCGCCCCCATGCCGCGGCCTTCGCACGACGCGGCGACCGACGAGTCAAAGTAGTATGAGTCGAGACGGCCCGCGGGCCTTCGTCCGCGTCGTCGCGCCTCGCGCCTCCGAGACCTTAACTTCAACCATGCGCGACAAGAGATTCGACTTCAGTAAGTTTATCAACTGCGACAAGGAGCAGAAGCGCTTCAAGGAACTGCTGACGTTTAAGACTCCCGCGCGAATCCTCTCCGTCAAGGACGAGGTCGGCGGGCAGGGCAAAAGCTGGCTGCTCGAACAGTTCAGATATCTCTGCCAAACCGGGAAGCAGCAGACGCCCGTCACGCCCGTCAGCCTTATCGCGCTCGACCAGCTACCAGACCACTCGCCGCTCGCTCTCATCAAGCTCATCGCCGGACAACTGAGCGAACTCGACTTCAACAACTATAAGAAACTCGTCAAGGCCGTCAACTTCGGCAACCTGAGTCTGCTCAGCAGCGTCTTCAACACCGAGTCGTCATCCTACACCGACGTACAGGAGATAAGGCAGGGCGTCGTCGTCGCGGATCACATCGGGCAGATGAACGTCTCCGGCAACCTCCCCACGCTCACGCAAGCGCAACTGAGCACCGCGAGCGAGGAGATTGTCGAAGGGTTCTTCAAGGACTTGCGTGGCAACTGCGCGGAGAGGCCAGCCGTCGTCATGCTCGACGCGTACGAAAAATCTACGCCTGAGATCAAGTCGTGGATAGATAACTACCTGCTCAAGCGTCACTTCTTCGGCCAAGCGCGGTCGGAGTGCCGTTGGCTACTTGTTATCGCCGGGCAGGCAGTGCCGAGCTTCGAGGAGCGCTGGCCGGAAGAAACTCATAAGGCGCTCGTCGTGGGGATAGACGGCCTCAGCAGGTGGACGAGGGAGAACATCGAGCAGTGCATGCGCGCGCGCGGCTTCAGGAATCCTAGCCCCGACTACGTGGACATTTTTTACCGGATGATAGAGATCGGCATCGCGCCCCAACTCGTTGTGCAGTCAATCGACTCCGCGCTGGAGATGCGCCGGAGAGCCGCATGAACACCCAAGCGACAGCCAACATCCTCGACACTTCTTCGGAAGTGCTCCTGACGCTCCTAAACAGCCACGCAAGCCCGGAGGCGTTCGCGCGCGCACTGTTCGAGATTGATTACAGGATGACGCTCGCCACCGACCCGAAGCTCGCCGAGGTGTTGCGCGCGTGCGCCATTCCGAGCCGCTTCGACGCGCACGTCATCGGCGTACTGCGCGGACACCCCGCCGCCCACAAGACCAATTCGGCCCTCCTCGAAAAGCTCAAGTCATTCAGCTTCGTCGTGATGCGGAAGGACGGCCACTACGTCTATCACGACAACACGCGCAATGTCGTCCTCGAAGATTGGCGACGCCCGAAGAACCGCAAGCAGTACAAGGAGTACAAGGATCGACTGCTCACGTTCTACAGCACGCAAGCGACCAAACTGTACGAAGACCAGAAGTACGCAGACATGCTCACGCACCTGAACCTCGCCCTCGAAATCGAGCCGAAGAGTGCGGGTCTGAACTTCCAACTCGGCGTCGTCCACTACCGGATGCAGGATTACAAGGCGGCACGCGTTGACTTCTCAAGGGCCTCCAAGCTTTCGCCAAAAGACGGCGTCGTGTATCACTGGCTCGGCGTCACAAACTCCGAACTCCAGAACCACGACGAGGCCGTCGCCAACTTCTCGAAGGCCATCAGGCACAAGTTCGACGTGCCCATCAACACAGCTTGGCGCGGCCTGAGCTACCTCCTGTCGCAACGCTACAAGCGCGCGCTCGCCGACTTAGACAAGGCCATCAAGCTCAGCCCCAAAGCCGGCAACAACTACTTCTGGCGCGGCATCGCGCGCTACCACATGGGCCGCCAGCGTGCCGCGCTCACAGACTTCGCGGAGGCCATCAAGCTTGAGCCGCGCGATGCGATGAACCACCACTGGCGCGGGGTCATCCTCTACGAACTCGGCAAGTACAAGAATGCGATAGCAGACCTCTCGAAGTCGATTAAGCTCGACCCGAAGCTCCCCTACAACCTCTACTACCGCTCTCTCTGCTACCTGGGGATTAGGAAATACGCGCTCGCGCGCAAGGGCCTCGACATCGCCTGCGGGAAAGACCCCGACAGGCCGCACCCCCTCTTCTGGCGCGGCGTCGCTCGCACGCTTCAGGGCGACGACAAGGAGGCACAGGCCGACTGGGACGCAGCCGCCGCCATCGCCCAAGCGCAGGCCGATTTGTGCGAGCAGCAGAGGGTGCTCGCCAAACTCGCAATCATCATGGGTGATAAGCGTGCCGCGCTCAAACACTACCGCAAGGCGCTGACCTCAATTTGCAAGCTCGACTCCCTGCAACTTGAGCAAAGTTACCTCGCGCAACTCTTCGCACTCTTCCCCCATAGCGACGCGGTCAAGAGCACGAACGACTGTTACAAAAAGCGGCTCGCCGCCGTCAAGCGTCGCCGCCTTCGCGCCTGACGACCGTCGTCGCACCCGTCGCGTTCGACGCCAAAGCGCGCGAGTTAAAGCGCGCGACTTCAGCCCACAGCCTTCTCGTCCCACTCAAAAACGGCAGCCGCCCCGGAGAGTTCTGAAGTGACGCGGCACGGCGGGAGCGACTGTAGGAAGAGGCGTCCGTAGGCGGCTGTTCGCAGTCGCGGGTCGAGTACGGCGAGCAGTCCGCGGTCGGTCGTCGAGCGTATGAGCCGGCCCAAGCCCTGCTTCAAAGTGATGATGGCCTGCGGGACGCTGTACTCGTAAAAACTCGACCCGCCCTGCTCATCTATGAAGCGTTGGCGCGCGGCCACAACCGGGTCGGTCGGCACGGCGAACGGAAGCTTATCAATGATGACGCACGACAACTGCGCGCCGCGCACGTCAACGCCCTGCCAGAAACTGGCCGTCGCGAACAGAACGGCATGAGGCGTCGAGCGAAACTTGTCGAGCAGTCCGGCCTTCGCCATGCTTCCCTGTATGAAGCAAGGGAAATCAACTTCGGGCGCGACACGCTCGTAGAGAGCGCGCATCCCGCTCAGAGACGTTGAGAGGACGAACGCGCGTCCTTGCGAGATGTTCAGCAACTCGACGACTTCGGCGGCGGCGCGCTCAATCCATTCGGGCTTGCGCGGGTCGGGCATTCGCGGCGGAAGGTATAGAACGGCCTGACGCTCGTAGTCGTAACCGGAAGTCGCAACCAACTCGTCGGTTTTCTCGGCGGCTGGACTACTCAAAGCTTCGCCTTCGTCAACGACCGCGAGGCCGAGGCGTTGTCGTATGAAGTGGAAGCGGCCCGCGCTTGCGAGCGTCGCGGAGGTGAGCACAACGGTTTCGGTGCGCTCGAAGAGTTTGTCCTGTAGGAGCGTGGAAACGTCAATCGGCGAGGCGCGAAGGAACGTGCCGCGCCCGCGCCGCTCCATCCAATAGACGTAGCGCCGGTCGTCGCCCGCGACGATGAACTCAAGGCTGAAACGCGTCTCGCGTATGCGCCGCAGGAGGTTTTCCGCTTCGGGCGGCTTGTCGCGCAAAACGTCGAGAGTCGTCTCCATGCGCGCGAGCGCGCCGTCGAGACTCAAGTAACTTTCGCCGAGCGGCGTCGCCTCGATGTCGCCCTTGCGGTTCTTGCGCGCGAACGTGCCCGGCACAATGGCCGCGCGTCCCTCCTCGCCGCGCCCCTCCCGGAAACCGAGCCAGAACTGTTCCGCGAATCGCCCGACGCGGTTCGACGCGCGCGTCAGTTCACGATTCAACCCGGCGTCCGTTATGGGAAGCATCTGCAAGTCGCGCAGCATGTCTTCAACTTGATAGTTGGAAACCTGCGCGCCGAAGTATTCGGCGGCAACGTCTTCGACCTGATGCGCCTCGTCGAAGATGACCGCCGAATAATCGGGAATGACTTGGCCGTACTCGCCGCCGCGAAGCGCCAAATCCGCGAAGAAGAGATGATGATTGACGACGATGATGTCGGCGTCCGACGCTCGCTGGCGCATGCGCGTGATGTAGCAAGCATCGTAGTCGGGACACTTCTGGCCCGTGCAGATTTCGGAGCGCGCGTCTATGTGCCGCCAGAAGGAGAGGTTTTCGGGAAGCTCCGTCAACTCAGCGCGGTCGCCCGTCTCGGATTCGCGCGACCAGCGGCGCACTTCGTCGAAGTAGTCAACGTCGTCGAGTCCTTCGAGTATGGGCGTCGTCTCGGCGCGCTTGACGCGGTTGAGGCACGCGTAGTTACTTCGCCCCTTCATGTAGGCCGCCGTGAAATTCTTCGGGAGCACGCGCTGGAGAAACGGGATGTCTTTCTCCATCAACTGCTCTTGGAGATTCTTCGTGCCCGTCGAGATGACTACGCGCGCGCGCCTGTCTAAAGCGGCTGCGACCGCCGGGACGAGGTACGCGAGCGTCTTCCCCGTTCCCGTCCCCGCCTCGACTATGAGATGACGACGCTCCTCAAACGCGCGCAACACGGCCTCGGCCATCTGCACCTGACCGGGCCTGTACTCATAATCTGGATGCGCGCGCGCGATGAGACCGCGCGGGCCGAATATTTCTTCCATAACGAAAAGCCAGTAGTCAGTATAAAGGCCGGAGCCTCCAGTTGACTACTGGCTGTCGGTCGTGTGTTTCGGGCGTACGGACGACGCGCCGCGCTCGCCGCGAACGCGTACGGGGTCGCCGCCTTGCGTCATTTATTCGACGGAGACCGCGCCCTCGCCGGACGCTTCCTCTTCCTGCGCCGACGCCTGCTGCGGGCTGTCGTCCGATTGCTCCGCCTGCGCTTGCGCGCCGCCGTCAATGGTTTGCTCGGACGGGTCAACGTTCATGATCGGGTCTTGGTTGTTCGTACTCGGCATGAGGTCATCTCCTTTTTGAAACTCCGCCGCGCGCTAGGCGCGACAGGGGCAAGTTGGTTCAAGTGGTTTCCCAGTCGCGTAAAAGGAAGGCGAGTATATAGGATTATCGCGGCTTTGGGAACAAAAAAGCCTCAGTCAGCGCCCATCGCGCCCGTCTCAGGCGGGGCTGCGCGCAGACGCCGCGGGTAGAGCGGGAAGCGCGCAGCGAGTTCTTTGACCGACTCGCGCACACGCACGCGAACCTCCTCCGATTCAGGGTCGTGCAGAACCGCCGCGATGAGACGCGCGACCTGACGCATCTCCTCCTCGCCCATTCCGCGCGTCGTGAGCGCGGGCGTTCCAAGCCTGATGCCGGAAGCAACGAAGGGCTTGTTGGTGTCGAACGGGATAGTGTTCTTGTTGGCCGTAATCCCGGCGGCCTCCAAAGCCTTCTCCGCGACCTTGCCCGTAACGCCTTTGCCGTCCATGAACACGTCAACGAGGATGAGATGATTGTCAGTGCCGCCGGAGACGAGACGGAAGCCCTGCTCTTGCAATTCGTCGGCGAGCGCGCGGGCGTTAGCGAGTATGCGACGCTGGTAGTCTTTGAAGTCTTCGCGCAAAGCCTCGCCGAAGGCGACGGCCTTCGCAGCGATGATGTGTACGAGCGGGCCGCCTTGAATGCCGGGGAAGAGTTTCTTGTCAACTTCCGCCGAGTGCTCGGCGCGACAGAGTATGAGTCCGCCGCGCGGGCCGCGAAGCGTCTTGTGCGTCGTCGTCGTCACGTAATCCGCGTGCGGCACAGGCGACGGGTGAAGCCCCGCGACGACGGGGCCTGCGATGTGCGCGATGTCTGCCATCACGCGCGCGCCGACGTTGCGCGCGATTTCGCCGATGCGCTCGAAGTCAATCGTGCGCGGGTAGGCCGACGCCCCGCAGACGATGAGCTTCGGATGATGCTCTTGGGCGAGACGCTCCATCGCGTCGTAGTCAATCTGCTCGGTCTCGCGCGCCACCCCGTACTCGACGACCTTGTAGCTGAAGCCAGAGAAGTTTAGAGGGTGTCCGTGCGTGAGGTGTCCGCCGTGCGAGAGGTTCATGCCTAAGATTGTGTCGCCGTACTTGAGAGCGGCCAGATAGACGGCCATGTTCGCCTGCGAGCCGCTGTGCGGCTGTACGTTCGCGTGGTCTGCGCCGAACAACTCTTTGGCGCGGTCAATCGCCGCCTGCTCGACAACGTCCGTGAACTCGCAGCCGCCGTAGTAACGCTTGCGCGGGTAGCCCTCGGCGTACTTGTTCGTGAAGACCGAACCCATCGCTTCGAGCACGGCTTCAGAGACGAAGTTTTCAGACGCGATAAGTTCAAGCCCTTCGGCCTGACGGCGCACCTCGTCGTCAATCGCGCGGCTTATGTCTGGGTCAACCTCGGCCAGAGTGGCGTTCAAAAGGTCGCTCATCCCTCATCCTCCCGGCTTGGAACATCCTGAAATGGCTTGGTTTGTTGGCCTGATGTTACATCACCCCGCACGCGCGCCGCAACGCGCACGACGGCGACCGACCCCACGCCCCGCGCGAAGAAACTGGAACTTCTCGCCTCTCTCGTCGTAAATTATGACCGGAAGCCGATTTCAGTCATCAGTCAAAAAAAACCCAAGCCCGGCCAAGACAAGGAGAACATCACGATGCGCAAACGCAGTTTCATATTCACGCTCGCCCTCTTAGCGTGCTTCATGCTCGGCGACCCCTCGGACGCCCCCGCCCAGCAAGGGCCGCCCGAACAGCCCGACACGGTGATTGACGCCTCCGCGCGCAAGGAGACGATTGACAACCTCCTCAAGCGGCTCAACGACACCTACATCTTCCCCGACACGGCTGCGAAGATGGAGCAGGCCGTACGCGCGCGCCAAGCCAAGGGCGACTACGACGCGATAACGAGCGCGAAGCAGTTCGTGAAGACCCTGACCGAAGACCTACAGGCCGTGAGCCACGACAAGCACCTGCGCGTCCGCTACTCGTTCAATCCACTCCCCGTGCGCGCCGATCACGCCGCGCCGACCGCCGAGGAGCGCGCGCAGTTCCAACAGTTCTTGGCGAGAGTCAACTACGGCTTTGCGAAGCTTGAGCGACTGCCCGGCAACATCGGCTACGTTGACCTCAGGAACTTCCTCGACGCGGAAGGCGGCGCTGACACAGTCGCCTCCGCCTTCAACTTCCTCGCAAACACCGACGCTCTCATCTTCGACCTGCGGCAGAACGGCGGCGGCGATCCCAAAATGGTCGCGCTCATCACCTCCTACCTTTTCGACAAAGAGCCTGTCCACTTGAACGACCTCCACTGGCGCGAAGGCAAGGGCGAGCGCGTCGAGGAGTTCTGGACGCTCAAGGAGGTCGCGGGCAAGCGCTACGGGAACAAGGACGTTTACATCCTGACGAGCAACTACACCTTCTCGGCGGGCGAAGAGTTTGTGAACAACTTGAAGTCGCTGAAGCGCGCGACCGTCATCGGCGAGACGACGGGCGGCGGCGCGAATCCCGGCGGCACTGTACGCTTGTCGGAGCACTTCGGCGTCTTCATCCCGACGGGCCGCGCCGTCAACCCCGTAACGAAGACGAACTGGGAAGGAACGGGCGTCGAGCCTGACGTGAAAGTCTCAGCCGACCAAGCTCTCAAGACCGCGCAGATAATGGCGCTCAAGAAATCGGTCGAGAAGACCTCGGACGAAGACCTAAAGCGCGACCTTCAACACCGCATAGACGAACTACAGAAGGAAGGCGAGCAGGGCAAGAAGTAGAAGGCAAATGATGAATGCGGAATGCGGAATGATGAATGAAGACAAAGGCTCTCGTCTTCATTCATCATTCCGCATTCCGCATTCATCATTTCCTTCATTCCATCTCTTGCGCGAGGAACTCACGAATCAGGCGTTGCTGGTTTTCGTCTTTGATGCGTGTGAAGAGTTTTGTTCCGAGCGTCTTTATCGTCGCGGCGTGGTCGAAGGGGAGTCGCTCGTACATAGTCCCGCCGGCGAAGTGGCAGGGCGTGCACTTGGCCTGAAGGATGGGTTTAATCTGCGCGTCGAAGTCAACCTTCTTCTCCGACGGCGTCGCCTCACTCGAAGACCCGCGACCGACGAGGCCCGACACCGTCGGCGCAAACGCGCCGGGCCGCGCGCGTCCACACGCGTAGGAAGCGACGACCAACACCAACGCGAGAATCAACGCGCACGCCTTCATAACACGCGCATCCTACTCCCCTGAAGTCGCCGGGGCAATAGACTTTTTGTAAAACTATTTTTACTTAACGGCGACCGGCGGCACGGGAGAATTCTGTAGAGAATTCTGTAGGGGCAGGGCTTGTCCCTGCCCGTCCTGCATAACATGCAACTTCAGTCTAAACAACGACGGGCAGGGACAAGCCCTGCCCCTACATTTTTGTTCAGGCAGGGACAAGCCCTGCCTCTACATTTTTGTTCAGGGCAGGGACAAGCCCTGCCCCTACATTTTTGTTCAGCACTCTTAGACTTCCACACCGAAAGCGTCGTAGTCGAAGACCAGCCGCAGCAGTCTCCTTCCGACCGACTCAGGCACTGAAGACATCAGCGCGCCGCGCAAGCGCACGGCCAGAGCGCCGTCCAACTGACCGACCGCGCCGTAGCGACGCGAGTACGCGGCCACGCGCGCCGTTCGCGCGCGACGGTGCGACTCGTACGCGCGTAGCGCGAGCGCAGCGTCGTCGTACTTTGCGAGACACCGCGCGAGAACCGCCGCGTCTTCAATCGCCATGCAGCCGCCTTGTCCGAGGTTCGGCGTCAGAGGGTGCGCGGCGTCGCCGAGAAGCGTGACGCGGCCCTCGCCCCAACGTTTTGCATGAGGGCGGTCGTACGTCGCCGTCCGCAGAATCTTCTCCGACGGCGTCGCCTCGATTAACTCGACGACGGGCGCGCACCATCCGTCAAACAGTCGGAGCAACTTCTCGCGGTGCTCCGACGAAGTTTCGGTCACGCCTTCCGGTTCGTTCGCCGTCGCCCACCAACCCGTCCGTCCCAAGCCGACAGGCCCGATGCCGAAGCGCCGGCCCGCGCCGTAAACCTCCATCGCCGTGTGCGCTTGAAGCGCCGCGTGTTCGAGACGCGTGATGCCGCGCCAGACCGTGTAGCCTCGATAGACGGGCGGCCCGTCGCCGACGATTTGCGCACGCGCGCGCGAGTGCAGGCCGTCCGCGCAGATTAAAACGTCCGACGCCTCGCTCGCGCCGTCGTCGAATCTCGCTTCGACTTCATCTCCGCTTTGACTGAAGCCCTGAAACGCACGTCCGAGATGAATCGAATCGGGCGGAAGCGCGCGAACGAGCGCGCTTTGCAAGCCGGCGCGATGAAGCGCGACCGACGGCGCACCGGTTTCGGGAAGCGGAAAGTGTTTGAAGTCTCTTCCTGTTCGTTCGATCCAGCGCGCGTACTTGAGCACGCCGCCGCGCCCTTCGACCTCCTCACCCAAACCCAGACGCCTCAGCACGCGCATCGCGTTCGGCCAGACGGCGATTGCCGCGCCGATTTCGAGAAGCTCCGGCGCTTGCTCGAAGACTTGAGGCTCGAAGCCCGCCCGCCGAAGCGCGAGCGCGGCGCACAGCCCGCCGATGCCGCCGCCGACGATGTTGATTCTCGCGCGTCTCAAATCGCTTGACAGTTAAAACTCACAAGAATATAACCCGCGCTGTCAGACTCTTTTTGCTGTCGCCGTCGAACGCGGGCCGCCGACGCCGCCCGACTCGGTTCAAACTACGACGCGGTCTTCTACACCGTCGCCTTCGTAAAAAATTTCCGCCGGCCTCACTAAATTATCGAACGCCATGCAAAAGCGAAAATTCTACATCATCGCGCACAACCCTAACACACTCGAAGAGGCCGAAGAGTTTCTGCGCGCGGGCGCAAACGCGCTCGAACCCGACGTCTGCTTCGACGCCTCGCGCCCCGAACGCTTCTACGTCAGCCACGGCACAATCGGCTCGAATCCCTTCGACGCCGAACACAGCCTCGTCAACTACCTCAAGGGCCTGCGCGCGATGCTCTCCGACGCTGCGCGTGGCTACAACCTCGCCCTCATCGCCTTCGACATAAAGTCGCCCGAGTTCGACATCAACGAGTTCGTCCGAATAGTCTCCGACAATTTTTCCGACCACCCCGTTTGCGAAGGCGTGGCGATTCTAATCACCGTCAGTTCCCTCTCGCACATAAGCTTCCTGAACGCGTACGACCAGACGCGCGCGCGCGTCGCCGTCGGGATTGATCAGGAAACTTCGGCGCGCGACGTTGAGGCCGCGTTCATGAAGTTCGGCGGGCAGCGGCGTTTCACGTACGCGAACGGGAGCATCGTTACGGACATTAAGTTCGGGCTGTTCAAGTCAATAATGAAGGCGAAGGCTTTGCAGGCGCGCCGGCCCGCCGAAAGCTTCAGGCTCGTCTATACTTGGGTTCTCGCGCGCGAATCGCCTATACGCGGCTTCCTCGACCTTCGCATTGACGGCATCATCGTTGACGTCGGCGTCGTGCCGCACTTGATAGAAATTCTCGGCGACGAACACTTCAACGCGTCGTACGAGATTGCGCCGAACGGCTACAACCCCTTCGACGCGCCGCCCGTCCCCGCCTATCTTCTGACCGTTAAGACGAGCGACGCACGCTTCGCGGGGACTGACGTGCCCGTGAAGTTCACGCTCGAAGGCGCGGCGGGCACGCTTGAGTCAACGCTTGCGACCGACTTCTTGGACGTGCTCGAGCACGGCGGCACTGACTACGTGACGCTCGAAGGCTCGGACATCGGCGAAATCCTGAGCCTCACAATCGCCGCGCAAACCTCCGGCCTCAACTCCGAATGGCTGCCCGCGTCAATCACGCTCGAAAGCGCCCTGCTCCCCGCGCCCCTCACCTTTACTTACGCCCCCGACGAATGGCTCAAGCTCGGCCAGCCGATAACGAAGACTCCCGCTTAGACTTTCCGTTTAGATTTAGGCGAGAAGTATTAACCACCGCAGACACAGAGAACACGGAGGCGGCACAGAGTTTAAATCCTCTGTGCAATCTCTGTGTTCTCTGTGTCTCTGTGGTTATTCTCCACCTCCGCACGTTGCGCCGAGGCGCGGCGATGGGCGAGAATGGCGGTTCCATTTGTGCCGGAGATTTTCGCTAGAGGAGATTGAGTTCAAAACGATATGCGCTGGTCACAGTATTTCATCCCAACTTTGCGCGAAGACCCCGCGGACGCCGAAGTCGTCTCGCACCGTCTGCTTTTGCGCGCGGGCTACATACGCCAACTCGGCGCGGGCATCTACTCATTTTTGCCGCTCGGCTGGCGCGTCGCGCAGCGCGCGATGCGAATCATACGCGAGGAGATGGACCGGATAGGCGGCCAAGAGTTTTTCCTGCCCGCGATTCATCCTTCGGAGGTCTGGAAGGAGTCGGGGCGTTGGGCCGTGATGGGCGAGACGATGTTTCGCCTCCAAGACCGAAAGGGCGCGGACATGTGTCTCGGCATGACGCACGAAGAAATCTTCACTTCGATTGCGCGCCATGAGATTCGCTCCTACAAACAACTCCCGCAGGTCTGGTATCAGATTCAGACGAAGTTTCGCGACGAGGAGCGACCGAAGTCGGGACTTATGCGCCTGCGCCAGTTCATCATGAAGGACGCCTACACGTTCGACGTTGACTGGGACGGACTCGACCGCTCTTTCAACCGGCAGCGCGAAGCATACAAAAAAATCTTCGACCGTTGCGGCATTAAGTATTCAATCGTCGAAGCCTCGTCGGGCGCGATGGGCGGCTCTGAGTCGAACGAGTTCATGGCGCGCACGCCGGCGGGCGAAGACTTCATCGCCGTCTGCGAGAGTTGCGGCTACGCCGGAAATCTTGAGAAGGCGACTTCGCGTCTCCCCGTCGTAGAAGACGAGGCCGGGCCGGACGCGCCCGAAGAGTTTCCGACGCCGGGCGTTCGCACAATCGAAGACTTGACGACGTTTCCCGGCGGCGCGTCGGCAGAGCGTCAAATCAAAACGCTCGTCTATGTCGCAACCGACGCGGCGACACAAGAGCAGTACGCCGTTCTCGCGCTCCTGCGCGGCGACCATCAACTGCACGAGGTCAAACTCGCAGACGCTCTGGCGGCGTCAGCCGTACGCCCCGCGCACCCCGAAGAGATAAGCGAACTTCTGGGCGCAAGCGCGGGGAGTCTGGGCGGCGTCGGCGCGCGTGACAAAGCGCGTGCGGCGAAGAAGGAAGTGAAAATCATCGCCGACGAATCTTTGCGCGGGCGTCGCAGCATGACGACGGGCGCGAACAAAGATGACTTTCACATTCGCGGCGTGAACATCGAGCGCGACATCAAGCCGGACGCTTGGGCGTCGCTGCGCACGGTGCAAAAAGGGGAGGCGTGCCCAAACTGCGAGGCGGGCGTGCTCGACGTTTTCAAGGCGATGGAGATAGGCCACATCTTCAAGTTGGGGACGAAGTATTCCGACTCGATGGGCGCGCGCGTTCTGACCGCCGACGGCAAAGAAGCGCCAATCGTGATGGGGAGCTACGGAATCGGCGTCGAGCGAATAATGACGGCGGCGATTGAGCAGAACAACGACGCGGACGGGATCGTCTGGCCGCGCGCGCTCGCGCCGTTCGACGTTGTCGTGACGGTGACGAACGTCAAGCAGAAGGAGATGACGGAGGCGGGCGAGCGGCTTTACGAAGAACTCCGGCGCGCGGGCCTCGAAGTTCTTTTGGACGACCGCGACGAGCGCGCGGGCGTGAAGTTTAAGGACGCGGATTTAATCGGCGTGCCCTTCCGCGTCACAGTCGGCAAGAAGGTTTCCGAAGGCAAGGTCGAACTCTTCGAGCGCGCCTCGAAGCAGTCAAACGACATCGGACTCGACGACGTTGCCGCGCGCGTGCAAGAGCTTGCGCTGTCCGGCCTTTAGAACCAAGCAAGTTATGGCAAGGTCGTTACTCCTTTCCTGTTCAAAACTGAAGCGCGTGGACGCTGCTGACCTTCCTGCGATTCATCGTTACGATGGGCCGGCGTTCCGACTTCTCAGGCGCTATTTGCGGAGTACAGAAAACGATCTCGAAGTTTATATTCTGTCCTCGGAATTTGGGATGATAAGGGGTGACCGGGCTATTCCGAACTATGAGCGTCGAATGACGCTACAGCGCGCACGCGAGTTGCAGCCCTTAGTCACGCAACAAACGGAACAGATACTTGAGTGCAACAAGCGCAAAAATAGTTGGGAAGAGCTTTTCATCAACTTAGGGAAGACATACCTCCGGGCCTTTGAAACAGCTAGGCATCTATTTGCCGTGAACTCCAAACTTCGGATCGCGTCAGGCTCTCATGGTAAGCGTCTCTCGGAGATGTATGATTGGTTGTACGGAGGGCAAGCTTCCACCAGACAATTGCTTTCCACAGACGCGTCGGGCGGCGTTGCTCGGATTCGTGGCGTTGAAATAAAGCTTCGTCCCGAAGAAATATTGTCTCTCGCACGTGATGCTCTGGCACATGGCGACCATTCAAGCTCTTTTCATTCTTGGTATGTGCCTATAGATGATCATTCTGTTTCCCCGAAATGGCTTGTGAGCTTGTTGACAGCCCTGCCGGTCAGTGCGTTCCATTCAGAGGAGGCCATACGAATACTGAGTAAACTCGGAGTGGAGGTGCGGCGCGTATGAATCCTCAAGACGATAAAA
>Ga0081539_10000775_pt1 | contig 62812 bp, 54 predicted proteins | sample TabmetS4T2R2_FD_71023 | JGI IMG/M metagenome (GOLD analysis project Ga0081539, IMG submission 71023) | Tabebuia heterophylla rhizosphere microbial communities from the University of Puerto Rico - S4T2R2 | ecosystem: Host-associated > Plants > Roots > Rhizosphere ...
CAGGACCGTCGAGCCGGAGGCCGCGCGTCAGGACCGTCGAGCCGGAGGCCGCGCGTCAGGACCGTCGAGCCGGAGGCCGCGCGTCAGGACCGTCGAGCCGGAGGCCGCGCGTCAGGACCGTCGAGCCGGAGGCCGCGCGTCAGGACCGTCGAGCCGGAGGCCGCGCGTCAGGACCGTCGGACCGGAAGCCGCCCGACGAGACAACCGGCCGGTCAGTCAGTACCGTCAGTCGGCGCGGTGGCGGCGGCCTCGTGGGGTGGGGGCCGGCTGCTCGGGCTCCGGCGCGGCGGCCGGCGGCTCCGGCGTCGTCGACGCGGCCGGCTGCGCGGGCGGCGTGGCGCGCGGCTCCGCCCGCTGCGCCATCTCGCGCAGCAGTTGGTCGAAGATCGGCGTCGACATCACGTTCTCCCGTGCCATCCCCGCCCCTCCTTAACGTGAAGATCCGCCTGTTCCGGACGGTAACGCCCAAGTCGGCTAAGACTGCCAAACCTCGGCCGACACGATCGGGGGAACTCGGTGGTCAAGTAGGACATACTGCGAGTAAAAGCCGAACGGGTGAGGATGGCAGGCATGACCGACAACCTGGTCTCGCTGAAAGTGGATATCGCGGACGGGGTCGCCGATGTGACGCTCCTCGGCCCCGGCAAGGGCAACGCGATGGGTCCCGACTTCTGGCGGGAGCTGCCGATCGTGTTCGGCGAGCTGGACCGGGACGACGACGTGCGCGCCGTCGTCCTCACCGGCAGCGGCACCAACTTCTCCTACGGCCTCGACCTGCCCGCCATGTCCGGCGACTGGGCCAGTCTGCTCGGTGACCGCGCCCTCGCGAAGCCGCGGACGGACTTCCTCGGCAGACTCCGCGAGCTCCAGGACGCCGTGACGTCCATCGCGGCCTGTCGCAAGCCGGTGATCGCCGCGGTCAGCGGGTGGTGCGTCGGCGGCGGGGTGGACGTGATCGCGGCCGCCGACATCCGGTTGGCCAGCGCCGACGCCAAGTTCAGCGTCCGCGAGGTCAAGGTCGCGATCGTCGCCGACCTCGGCAGTCTGCACCGGCTCGTCGGGATCATCGGCGAGGGGCACCTGCGGGAGCTGGCCTTCACCGGCAAGGACATCGACGCCGCCCGCGCCGAGAAGATCCAGCTGGTCAACGACGTGTACCCGGACCAGGAGTCGCTGCTGGCCGCCGCCCGCGCGCTCGCCGCCGACATCGCGGCCAACCCGCCGCTGGTCGTGCAGGGCGTCAAGGACGTCCTCGGGCACCAGCGGGAGCACGACATCGCCGCCGGGCTGCGGTATGTCGGGGCCTGGAACTCGGCGTTCCTGCCCAGCGAGGACCTCACCGAGGCGGTGACCGCGTTCGTGCAGCGGCGCCAGCCGAAGTTCAACGGCAAGTAGGAGGACGACCAAGGTGAGCACCGGCGCCACCGAGACGTTCCGCGCGGCGCGGGACTTCCTGCTCGAACACCGGACCGACTACCTCCGCGCCAGCGCCGAGTTCGACTGGCCCGCGCTGACCGAGTTCAACTGGGCGCTCGACTGGTTCGACGTGGTCGCCGCCAGCGAGCCGACCGCGTCCCGGCCCGCGCTGTGGATCGTCGAGGAGGACGGCGCCGAGCTGAAGTGGACGTTCGCGGACGTGTCGCGGCGGTCCAACCAGGTCGCGAACTGGCTGCGCGCGAACGGCGTCCAGCGCGGCGACCGGCTGATCCTCATGCTCGGCAACCAGGGCGAGCTGTGGCTGACCATCCTCGCGGCGATGAAGCTCGGCGCCGTGCTCATCCCCGCGTCCACCCTGCTCGGCGCCACCGACCTGCGGGACCGGGTGGACCGGGGCAACGCCGCGCACGTCGTGGCCCGGTCGGCCGACGTGCCGAAGTTCGCGGACGTCCCCGGTTCATACACCCGTATTGCCGTCGGCGAGCCGGTCGACGGCTGGCTGGACTTCGCCGACGCCGACGGCGCGCCGGCCAGGTTCAATCCCGACGGCGCGACGCGGGCGGACGACGAACTGCTGCTGTACTTCACCTCCGGCACGACCGCGCGCCCGAAGCTGGTGCGGCACACGCACGTGTCGTACCCGGTGGGCCATCTGTCCACGATGTACTGGATCGGCCTCGAGCCCGGTGACGTGCACCTCAACATCTCGTCGCCGGGGTGGGCGAAGCACGCGTGGAGCAACGTGTTCGCGCCGTGGAACGCCGAGGCGACAGTGTTCATCCACAACTACACGCGCTTCGACGCGACCGCGCTGATGGGCGTGATGGACCGGTGCGGCGTCACGTCGTTCTGCGCGCCGCCGACCGTGTGGCGGATGCTGATCCAGGCGGACCTGACCGTGCTCCGCACCCCGCCGTCGAAGGTCGTCGGTGCCGGTGAGCCGCTGAACCCCGAGGTGATCGAACAGGTCAGCAAGGCGTGGGGCGTGACCATCCGCGACGGCTTCGGGCAGACCGAGACGTCCGTGCAGGTGGCGAACACGCCCGGCCAGCCGGTGAAGCCGGGTTCGATGGGCCGCGCCCTGCCCGGGTTCGGCATCGCCCTGGTCGACGCGACGGGCGTGCCGAGCGACGAGGGCGAGATCTGCATCGACCTGTCGCGGCGTCCTGTCGGCCTGATGACCGGCTACGCGGACGACGAGGACCGCACCGCCGACGTCATGCGCGACGGCTTCTACCACACCGGCGACGTCGGCGCCCGCGACGCGGACGGCTACATCACCTACGTCGGCCGCGCCGATGACGTGTTCAAGGCGTCCGACTACCGCATCTCCCCGTTCGAACTGGAGAGCGTGCTGATAGAACACGAGGCGGTGGCCGAGGCCGCCGTCGTCCCGTCACCGGACCCGATCCGCCTGGCGGTGCCGAAGGCGTACGTGGTGCTGGCCGCCGGCCACTCCCCCGACGCCGACACGGCCCGCTCGATCCTCGCTTTCGCGCGCGAGAACCTGGCGCCGTACAAGCGAATCCGCCGCCTGGAGTTCGCCGACCTCCCGAAGACCATCTCAGGCAAGATCCGCCGCGTGGAACTACGCGGCCGCGAAACGGAGATCCACGCCGACGCGGAAACCCGCACCCCCGGCGAGTACCGCGAGGAGGACTTCCCCGACCTCCGCGCCTGACCCGCCCAGGGCCCTGTCGACGTCGCGCTCCCTCCCGGCCCCGCGTGTCCAACGCGCGCGACCGCTGAGTCCAACGAAAGCGGCCGAAAGGACCCCGCCCGGATTCGTCGAACTCGCGCGCCCGGAGCGTTGGACACGCGGGTCGGGGGCGTTGGACACGCGGGGGTGGGCGTTGGGGGCGCTCAGCCGGTGTCGCTGTCGCCGACGAGCTGGGTTCGGCCGCACTGCGCGACAGCGTGCGGACCGCGTTCGTCGCCGGCCCGGAACAGCTGGCGTGGGTCGCCGCCGGGACGGCGGTCGCGGGTGCGCTGCTGACGCTGCTGTTCCTGCCGGCCCGCGCGACCCGGGTCGCCCCGCCGGCGGAACAACCAGCAGAATCGGGACATGACGTCGTTGTTCGGTAGGCCGACCGCGGAGCCGACGGGCGGGCTGCGCGAGCGCAAGAAGGCGAAGACCAAGGCCGCCATCCAGTCGCACGCCGTCCGCCTGTTCCGCGAGCAGGGCTACGCGGCGACGACCGTCGAGCAGGTCGCCGAGGCGGCCGAGGTGTCGCCGAGCACGGTCTTCCGGTACTTCCCCACCAAGGAAGACCTGGTGGTGAACGACGACTACGACCCGATCATCTTCGCCTCCTTCCAGGCGCAGCCGCCCGAGCTGAACCTCATCCAGGCGTGGCGGCAGGCGCTGCGGGACAGCCTCGAGCAGATGACGCCCGAGGACGTCGAGACGCAGCTCGACCGGGGCCGGCTGCTGCTGTCCGTGCCGGAGCTGTGGGGCGCGACCCTGCACGGCACCCAGGAGACGCTGGAGATCATGGTGGGGCTCAGCGCGGAACGGGTCGGCCGGTCACCGGACGACCCGGACGTGCGTACGACGGTCGGCGCGATCTTCGGCGTGCTGCTGACCGCCGCGCTGGACTGGGTGCGGTCCGAGGACCCCACGATCATGAGCACCCTGGACGGGGCCATGAAACGGCTGGACGAAGGTCTGCTGCGGTAAGTAGAACTCCCGTATGGGGGTTCTCTCGCACGCCAGGTTCCGCTGGCTCGCCGCCGCACGCACCACGGGCTTCCTCGGCAACGCCGTCGCGCCGCTCGCGCTGGCTTTCGCGGTGCTCGACCTGACCGGCTCGGTCAGCGACCTCGGAATCGTGGTCGGCGCCCGGTCGGTCGCGAACATCGTCCTGCTGCTGGCCGGCGGCGTGCTGGCGGACCGGCTGCCGCGGGCGTGGCTGCTGCAGGGCTCCAGCCTGGCCGCGGCGGGCACGGCCGCGCTGCTGGCCGTCTCGGTGCTGGCCGGGTTCGCCACGGTGCCGCTGCTGGCCGTGATCGCGCTGGTCAACGGCGCGGTCGCGGCGATCGCGCTGCCCGCGTCCTACTCGATCACGCCGGAGACCGTGCCGGCCGAGCTGCTCCAGCCGGCCAACGCGATCCTGCGGATCGGCACGAACTCGGCGTCGATCATCGGCGCGTCGGCCGGCGGCCTGCTGGTCGCGAGCACCGGCCCCGGCTGGGCGATGGCCGCGGTGGCGGTCGTGTTCCTCGTCGAGGCCGCCGGGTACGTCCGGGTCGGCGGCAAGCGGATCGACCGGCCACGCACGCACCCGCTGGCCGACCTGCGCGAGGGCTGGTCGGAGTTCATCTCCCGGCGCTGGGTCTGGGTCGTCGTGCTGCAGTTCATGATCGTGAACGCGGCGATGTCCGGTGGCGGGCAGGTGCTCGGCCCCGCGGTCGCGGACGAGACGTTCGGGCGCGCGGGATGGGGCATCGCGCTGGCCTGCCAGACCGCGGGCGCCATCGCCGGCGGGCTGTTCGCCGTCCGCCGGCTGCCGCCGCGGGCGTTGCTGTTCGGCGTCGCGCTGGTCGTGGTGTTCGCGCTGCCGCTGCTCGCGCTCGGGCTGGCACCGCACCTCGCGGTCGTGATCCCGGCGATGTTCCTGTGCGGGGTGGCGATGGAGCAGTTCACGATCGCGTGGGACCTGTCGCTGCAGGAGACCGTGCCCGGGGAGAAGCTGGCCCGGGTGTACAGCTACGACATGATCGGCTCGTACGTCGCGCTGCCGGTCGGCCAGCTCGCGATCGGACCGGTCGCCGCCGCGGCGGGTGCGTCCGCGACGCTCGTCGGCTGCGCGGTGCTGATCGTCGTGGTGACCCTGGCCGCGCTGACCAGCCGGGAGGTCCGCACCCTCCGCCGAGTTTCCCGGACAGCCGATGCCACCGTCGCGGACCAGGCATGATGTGCGCGTGGATGCTCCTCCAGCCGCGTACCGGCAGGTCTCGCAGGCGCCGACCCTCCCCGGTGGACCGGCGCACGAGCCCGACTTCGACGTCGCCGCCCTGTATGAGACGCCGCTCTCGACCGGGGCGCCGGCCGGCGGGCTGCCGCTCGACGAGAAGCTGCGGCAGGCGTACTTCTGGATCGTCAACCACGCGATCATCAGCCCGCACTACGACATGGAGTTCTCCGACGGGCCCTCGCCCTCGGTCACGCTCGGCGACAGCAAGGCGCGGCTGACCCTCCCGAGTGGACAGAGTTACTCCAGCTTCGTGTTGATCCCACTGCTGACGTTCGCGGTGCGTCGCCGATGCCTCCTTGTGGGTGGTCCCGGACGGGGGAAGACCGCCAGCGCGATCCTCATGGGCGTGCTCGCCGGGTACCCGCTCCGCGAGGTCCGGCGGGCCATGCAGCACGGGCACCCGCAGCTGACGATCTCCGACCTGCTGGGTACGCCGCTGCCCGCGGATCTCATCAGGGCCGAGCGCACGCAGGACATCGACATCGCCTGGCGCAGCTGGCTGTCCATGCGGGTGAAGATCATCGACGAGTACAACCGGATCCCGACCCGGACCCAGTCGGCGCTGCTGACGCTCATGTCCGACGGGTACGCGGAGGTGTTCGACCAGATCTACGAGTCGGCCGACTCCGCCTGGTACCTCACCGCGAACGACGACGCCGGCGGCGGCACGTACCAGGTGATCGAGGCGTTGCGGGACCGCATCGACGTGGTCGTGCACGCGTTGTCGTTCAACTCGCGCTTCCTGGGCGAGCTGGTCACGCGGGTCGAGCAGCGGCTGCGGCCGGAGGAGCTGGTGCCGCCGGAGATCGTGTTCTCCGAGGCCGAGCACGAGCGGATGTCGAACGAGATCCTGCGCGTCCGGCTGTCCGAGCCGGTGCGACGCCGGCTCGAGTTCTTCGCCGCGCAGTTCGAGCTGCTGGAGCCGGCCGCCGAGCAGTTCGAGTACCGCACCAAGGACACCGCGAAGCTAGCCGGGGTGGAGCCGCGGCTGCTGGCGGCCGCCGAGTCCGGCCGGGACCGGGTGGCCGACATCGGCGCGCAGACCACCGCCGGGCTGTCGGTGCGTGCGCTGCAGAGCGTGCTGCACTACGCGAAGGCGCTCGCCTACTTCCGCGACCGCGACGAGGTCGGGCTCGACGACCTGCGTGCCGTGCTGCCGTACGTGCTGCACGACAAGCTGACCGCCGACGACACCTCGCCCGCGTTCGACGAGCCCGGCCAGCAGGCGTACCGGACGGACCGGGTCAGCTGGGTGCGGCACCTGTTCGACCGCGCCTGCGCCGAGTACGACCGGCTCGACCTGGACGTGCGGGACCCGGTCGGCGAGCTGCTCGCGGAGTTCGCCGACGGCCTCGACGGGTTGGACGAGCAGACCGTGACCGGCCGGCTCGCGAAGATCGAGGCGCTGCTGACCGAGTGGAGCACGAGCCGCAAGCTGTACGGGCACGTCTACAACGACGCGCTCGCGCTCAAGTACCTGCACCAGCGGTACGTGAACTACCGGACGTGGTTGCGGTGGAAGCGCTGAGCCCCTTCCAGACCGTGCTCGCGGCCCGGCGGGAGCGGTACAACCAGCAGTTCCGGCTCGCCCGGCACCACGCCCGCGGGCTGGACCCGGCCGAGTTCCTGGCGCACCTGCGGGACGTCGTCGGCCCGATCGTCGACGCCGTGGACGGCGACCCCGAGCCGGTGTGCGACGCGCTGGTCGAGCTGTCGCTGGCACTCGCGCGGCGCGGCCGGCTGGGCGCGTCCGGCGCCGTGGCCGACGGGCTGCGGCGGCTGCTGCCGGCGATACCGGACCTGGTGGCGGCCGAACCACGGCGCCTGCCGGTCGCGATCGTCAACGCCCTGCACCACCTGGAGATGTCCCCCACGGGCGACCCGGTCGGCTGGCTCGGCACGATGCTGGAGCTGCGCCTGCACACGACCGGCGTGGCCGAGTTCCTCGACGCCGGAGCGGTCGCGGCGTGGCGGCGCGGGCTGGCACAACTGCGCGAGACGGCACTCACGACGGCCACGCTGCTGCCGGCACCGCTGGTCCGCATCGCGTTGGACACGACGTCCACGGTGGACATCACCCGGCTGGTGGCCGACCCGTGGCTCGACCCCGCGCTCGGCGACCGCGCCGAGGCCCTCCTGCTCGCCCGGCGCGTCGGCGGTTTTCGCGGGTTCGGCGGCACGTTCCGCCGCCCACCCACGGTGTCCACATCGGACGGCCGCTGGTACGCGAGCGACGGCGAGGACGCGTGGCGCGTGCACGCCGACCGGTTCGGCGTGCACCTCGGCCGGGTCGCCGCGATGCCCGCCACGAACGGCGACGCGGGCCCGCTGGTGCTGAAGTCGGGCGGGATCGTGCACGACACGGCCAGCGGCGCCGCGCTCGAGCTGCCGGAGCTGGCCGACGTGACCAGCTGGGCGAGCTCCGGCGGCACCCTCGCAGCGACCACGCCGTGGACGCACGGGATCCTGTTCGTGGCCCGGACGGCGACCTGATGGACCTCGCCGACGAGTGGCGTACGCACTGGCCGGACGCGCTGCGCACGTGGGGCCCGTTCATCACCCTGCACGACCCGACGATGTTCGCGTCCACATCGGACGCCACAAAGGCCGGACTCACCGGCTCGTTCGCGGCGTTCTCGCTGTACGACCGGGAAGTGATGATCGACCTCGGCGCGGTCCGGGCCCTCGGGCTCGAGGACCTGCCCCTGGAGGTGCTGGCACACGAGGTCGGCCACCACGTGCTGTGCCCGGCGGACCTCGCGGACAAGGGCCGGCTGCTCGTCCGGGTCCGGCGCGGCCTGCCAGGGCTGGAAGAGCACGCGCCGATGATCCAGAACATGTACGCGGACCTGCTCATCAACGACCGCCTGCTGCGCAGCAGAGGACTGCGGATGGCGGAGGTGTACCGGCGGGTCCGTACCGCCGGGGATCCACTGTGGACCTTCTACCAGCGCGTCTACGAGATCCTGTGGGCACTTCCGGCCGGCACCCTCGCCCTCGGCGAGGTGGACACCGCGATGGAGGGCGACGCGCAACTCGGCGCGAAGCTGGTGCGGGTGTACGCGACGGACTGGCTGTCCGGCGCGGGTGGGTTCGCCGCGCTGTGCCGGCGCTACCTGGAGTCCTCGGCCACGGAGGCGGCCGAACGCCTGCGACGGCTGCTGTGCGTCGGCGTGGTCGACCAGCACGAGCAGGTACCGGGCCTGACGAGGATCGACGAGGCGGGCGAGGTGCTGCACCCGGCGCTCGACCCGCGGGTGAACGAGTTCGCGGAGCCGGTGGAGCCGACCGACCCGGCGTCGGACTCGGGTGCCCAGTACCGGGAACCCTTCGAGTACCGGCAGATCCTGCGGCAGCTCGGCCTGGACCTGTCGGCGCGGGACGCGGCCGCGCGGTACTACCGGGAGCGCGCACTGCCCCACCTGGTCCCGTTCCCGGTCACCCGCCGCACCCCGTCGACCGATCCCCTGCCGGAAGGCCTCGGCACGTGGGACGTCGGCGAGCCGCTGGAGGCCGTGGACTGGTTGGCGACGACGCTGCGCTCCCCGGTCGTGGTGCCCGGCGTCACGACCGTGCAACGCCTGGCCGGCACGGCCGAGGGCGACGACCGCGACGATCGCCCGGTGGACCTGGACATCTACGTGGACTCGTCGGGCTCGATGCCGAACCCGACCGAGCGGGTGTCGTACCTGACGCTGGCCGGCGTGATCCTGGCACTGTCGGCGCTGCGGGTGGGCGCCCAGGTGCAGGTGACGTTGTGGAGCGGCACCAAGCAGTTCACGTGCACGGACGGTTTCGTGCGGGACGAACGCGCGATCCTGGCTGTGCTGACGGGCTTCTTCGGCGGCGCGACCGCGTTCCCACTGCACGTCCTGCGCGACACCTACCGCGACCGCGACCGCCCGACCCACATCGTGGTGATCTCCGACGACGGCGTCGACACGATGTTCCGGCCGGTGGACGAGCTGGGCACCCCCGGCGCGGCGATCGCGGCGGCGGCCCTGTCGGCGGCCCAGGCCGGCGGAACCCTGTTGCTACGCCTGTACTCCGAGCAGCAGCGCCAGCAGATCGCCGCACTGGCCCCGGGTTGGGACGTGCACCGGGTGACGACCTGGGACGAGCTGGTCGAGTTCGCGGCCGCCTTCAGCCGCCGGACATACGAGAGGAGCACGCCGTGACCGAGGTACCCGTGGCGCGGCTGACGCGCCGCCTGTCCGACACACCGGTGGACTTCCTGTCCGAGGGTGTGGTGGTGCCGGCGGTGGTGTCGGACGTACTGCTGATGGCAGGCGGCCCGGCACTGACGGACCCGTCACCCTTCGACGCGGACGAGCCCCGGTGGCGGCGGCTGGTGCTGGTGACGTGCTGGCTACTGGCGGACCCGGCACTGCTGGCATGCGGCCCAACGGCCCTGTCGACGTGGCTGACCTCCCACGACCTGGTGACACTGTCACTGCTGGTAAACCCACAGCAGTTCGTACAGGACCCGGACCGCCGCGAGGAACTGGCCCGGTTGACATTGCGGGCACTGGCCCTGACACCGACCGGCGAAACGACCGAGCAGGCAGCGGACCGTCTGTCCACAGTAGACAGCATCAAACGCCATGAGGTACTACTGGCGGCCAAGGCGGCCGAGGAACGAGCAGCCGCCGTACGCAAGGCCATGGAGGAGCAACGAGCCCGCGAGGCGGCAGCGAGGTACAGCCAGGTATGACAACCCACACCGACTACCCGGTAGCCGACTACGAACCAATGGCGGCCACAGCCCTGACCGACAACGAGCGGTGGCCACTACTCACCCCGGCAGCGGAGGGCATGCTGTCACGGCTGCGCACCCATCCCGCGGCCCCGCTGTACAACCACGCCTGCGGCGACCGCCTGACCACCACCGCCCGAGACAACCTCCACGCCTACCGCGAACAGCTGCACCAGGGCTTCCCCCCACCCGACTGGGTGATGCCACTGGTGTCCCGCGCCTACGCAACAGTACCGAGATACCGAGGCCACCCGGTACCGCGATCCCTGACGGAGGTCCCGACCACCGACCGCCACGACCTCCTGTCCCACGCCGAGTCCCACGTCCCCGACGACGCCGACCTGACAAACCTGATCGTGTACCGAACATCGGGTTCACGAGGCCCGGCCGCAACGGTCCCAATGACACCGGAGTTCTGCGCACTGGACCTACCGGTGATGCAGTACATCCTGTCAACACTGGGTATTCCCCTACAAGGAGGACCAACCCGGGTGTCACTGGTGAACGTCTACCACCAGCCGGTGGCATACCAGTTCGCCTCGGTGTCGACATACCTGGACGGCGCCGGAGTGGTGAAGGTGAACCTGCACCCATCCAGCTGGCGAACCCCGACCGACCCGGTGACCTTCCTGGACGCGTGCGCGCCAGAACTGTACACAGGCAACCCGATCTCACTGGCGGCACTGGCGGACCTCCCCCTGACGACCCGCCCGACAGCAGTCCTGAGCGGCGCGATGGCGCTAGGCTCCGGCCTCCGCAACCGTTTGACAACCCGGTTCGACTGCCCAGTGATCGACCTGTACGGCATCACCGAGGCAGGCCTGATGGCCTGGCGCCCGGACAACGGCCCCCACCGCCTACTCCCCCGCCGCCTACACGTGGAAATCCTGTCCCCCGCAGGCACCCCCTGCCCCCCAGGCGAACGCGGCGAGCTAACAGTAACCTCCGGCGAGAACCCCCTACTCCCCCTACTGCGCTACCGCACCGGCGACCACGCCGCACTGTCCGTTATAGACGGTGCACCAGCACTGATCGACCTGGAAGGCCGCGACCCGGTGCGCTACAAGTCGTCCGAGGGCAGGTGGGTGAACTCAATCGAACTGACCCACGTGCTGTCCCCGCTGGGCCTGGCGGCCTGGCAACTGCACCAGAACGAAACAGAAGCGGTAACAGTAGAGATCCACGGCGAAGCGGACCCAACCGCAGTGGAGTCAGCCGTACGAACCCTGCTAGGCGAGGTCCCGATCACGGTGTCACACACCAACCTGGCCCGAGACGCGAAACCACAGCGTTACTCGTCCACACTGGCAGGCGCACTGGTGGTGTAGGTCCACATCTCGGCCATCAGCCCATCCTCAACCCGAACAAGCCACACAAGCCGATTGGCCCCCACCCGCCCCACCACGGCGACAAGATCCCCGTCATGCCCAAGCACAGCATCGACGTGAAACGTGAGCCCAGGCCGCGCCGCCCGAATGGCACGCACAGCCTGCTCAACCTTCTCAACACTGTCGATCTCAGGATGCGCATGATCAACCCACCGCGGCGAAAGCACCTCCCGAGCAACACTCACGTCGCCGGTGTTCCACATGTCAAAGTACCGCGTAACGTCCACCACCCCATTCGACCAGACAAGCCACCCACAAGTTGACCGACTGGCCTGGCCCAAAAGGTTGAGAAGTCGAACGCGCCACCAGCCCAGACAAGAGACCGTTCCCGACAAGCCGTGGCAGTAGTTGGAGACGTAGAACCACAAGCAGGCATCACCAACTCAACCCCGATGCCAACCCCTCCCCACGCACCCCCGGCCCACCCCCGCCCCCCGGCCCCCGGCCCTCACCAGGCCAACGCCACCAAATCACTTGATCCCAGCAGCATCCATCCCCCGCAACTCCTTCTTGAGATCCGCAATCTCATCCCGCAACCGAGCCGCCAACTCGAACTGCAGATCCCGAGCCGCATTCATCATCTGATCCGTCAACTGCTGCACAAGATCCGCCAACTCCGACCGAGCCATAGACCCGACGTTCTCCTTGACGTACACACCAGACGAACGCCCCCCCGGCTCCCCAGCAGCCCGACGCCCACGAGACGCGTTCCGCCCAGACCCGCCGATCGGCACCTCACCCGATTCGGCCTCGTTGTACACCCGATCCAAAATATCCGCGATCTTCTTCCGCAACGGCTGCGGATCAAGCCCACGCTCCTCGTTGTAAGCGATCTGCTTCGCCCGCCGCCGATTCGTCTCATCAATCGCGTGCTGCATCGAGTCCGTGATCCGGTCCGCGTACATGTGGACCTGCCCCGAGACATTCCGAGCCGCACGACCGATCGTCTGCACCAAACTGGTCCCCGAACGCAGGAACCCCTCCTTGTCGGCATCCAGGATCGACACCAGGGACACCTCCGGCAGGTCAAGCCCCTCACGCAGCAGGTTGATACCCACCAACACGTCGAACTCTCCGAGCCGCAGCTGCCGCAGAAGCTCCACCCGCCGAAGGGTGTCCACCTCGGAGTGCAGGTACCGCACCCGAATACCCAACTCCAGCAGATAGTCCGTCAGATCCTCCGACATCTTCTTCGTCAGCGTGGTGACCAGAACCCGCTCGTCACGCTCGGCCCGGACGCGGATCTCGTGAACCAGGTCGTCGATCTGCCCCTCGGTCGGCTTGACGATCACCTCCGGGTCCACCAGACCGGTCGGGCGGATCACCTGCTCGACGAACTCGCCGCCGGTCTGGCCCATCTCGTACGGGCCGGGGGTGGCGGACAGGTAGACCGTCTGGCCGATCCGGTCCTGGAACTCCTCCCACGTCAGCGGGCGGTTGTCCATCGCCGACGGCAGGCGGAAACCGTGCTCCACGAGGGTGCGCTTGCGGGACATGTCGCCCTCGTACATGCCGCCGATCTGCGGCACTGTCACGTGGGACTCGTCGATGACCAGCAGGAAGTCTTCCGGGAAGTAGTCGAGCAACGTCGCCGGCGCGGTGCCCGCCGCACGCCAGTCGATGTGGCGCGAGTAGTTCTCGATGCCGGAGCAGAACCCGACCTGGCGCATCATCTCGATGTCGTAGGACGTGCGCATGCGCAGGCGCTGTGCCTCCAGCAGCTTGCCCTGCTTCTCCAGCTTGGCCAGCTGCTGCTCCAGCTCCGCCTCGATGCCCCCGATCGCGCGTTCCATGCGCTCGGGCCCGGCCACGTAGTGCGTCGCCGGGGAGATGCGGACCGTGTTCACCTGCTTGACGATGTCGCCGGTCAGCGGGTGCAGGTAGTACAGCGCCTCGACCTCGTCGCCGAAGAACTCGATGCGGACGGCCAGCTCCTCGTACGCGGGGATGATCTCCACCGTGTCGCCGCGGACCCGGAACGTGCCGCGGCTGAACGACACGTCGTTGCGGGTGTACTGGGTGTCGACGAGCGCACGCAGCAGCGTGTCGCGGTCGATCTCCTCCCCCACGGTCAGCGCGATCGTGCGGTCGAGGTACTCCTGCGGGCTGCCCAGACCGTAGATGCAGGACACCGACGCCACCACGACCACGTCGCGGCGGGACAGCAGGCTCCACGTGGCGGAGTGGCGCAGCCGCTCGACGTCCTCGTTGATGGACGAGTCCTTCTCGATGTAGGTGTCCGTCTGCGGGACGTACGCCTCCGGCTGGTAGTAGTCGTAGTAGCTGACGAAGTACTCCACCGCGTTGTGCGGGAAGAACTCGCGCAGCTCGTTGGCCAGCTGGGCGGCCAGCGTCTTGTTCGGCGCGATCAGCAGCGTCGGCCGCTGCAGGCGCTCGATGAGCCACGCCGTGGTCGCCGACTTGCCCGTACCGGTGGCACCCAGCAGCACGACGTCCTTCTCGCCGGCCCGGATCCGGCGCTCCAGCTCGTCGATGGCCGCGGGTTGGTCGCCGGCCGGCGCGTAGTCGCTGACCATGCGGAACTGCCCCTCGGTGCGGGGGATGTCACCGATGGGTCGGAACTCGGAGTTAGCGGTCACGGTTGCCACGACAGAGAGGCTACGCCGGGGCACCGACAATTTTGGTTCGCCCAGGTCAGGGACGGTTTCCTAGCAGCAGCAGTCGCAGTCACAGCAGTCGCAGCCGGCGCTTTCGCGCGGCTTGCCCGACCACGGGCCGGGCCACGGGTCGCGGCAGCAGTACTGGCACGTGCAGCACTGGTAGAGCGCGATGCCGCAGCCGGGCACCAGGCCGCGACGCCGGGGCGGCACCCGGAACCTCGGCCACCACAGCCCGCCGCCCTGACCGTCCTCGACGTCGTCCTGGACGCTGTGCCTGGCCTCGCTGTGCGCGAACGCCCTGACCACGGCCTGCTCCAGCTCGTGCACCAGCAGGGCGTGGACCAACCGGCCGTCGCGGAAGGTCACGTCCGCGAGCGCCAGCCGCACCCCCAGCACCGCGTCGTCGCACAGCCGGCGGGCCTCCGCCGGCGACGTCCCGGTGGCGGTCAGCGGATTCCACGCACCTGACCTGGTGTCCTCGTCGAGGTCCTCGACGGCGTCCACGAGGTGCACCACCCGGCCGAACAGGCGGCCGACCTCACGCAGCGGCGCCACGTTCTCCGGGCGGCCGGCCAATACAGCCGTATGGGCGACGGCCTCGGCGGTCGCGGTCTCCGTCGGCTCGGTGACCAACAGCACGTCACCCGGGCCGGCCACGGCCTCGACCGCGGACTGCCGGCTCACCGCGTCGAGCAGTACACCCGTATCGAAACCGACGGCGCGGCCGGACGAACCGCCCTGCCGCGCCCATCGCGAGGCCACGAGCCGTGCCGTGCCCGCGACCGGCCGGCGCCCGAACGCGCCGTCGCCGTCCTCGACGTGGTCGCGGACCTTGGCCGACGCCAGCACGAGCGACGCCGCGGCGGCGAGCCGCGCACCCTCCCCGACCGACACCGACGCCGTCCGCATGCCCCGCAGCGGGCACGGCCCCGCGGTCCGGCGCGGCTCCCCGGCCGGGACCTGCGCGTCCACCAGCACCGAGATGATCAACCCGTCGTAGTTGGTGGCGACCCGGGCCAGCTGGCCGTGCTCGTCACGCAGTGCGTAGCAGAGCCCGCACAGGTGCGCCCACCAGGACGTGCGCAGTGCCGCCGACAACCGGTGCCGGCACGGCCGGATGATCCCGAACACGGATCGGACGGTAGCGAACCGCCGGTCCACACCGGACTGGATCGGCCGCAGTTGCGGGTCAGTTGCGTATGCCAGGCTGGAGATCGTGACCGGACTGCACCCGCCCAAGATCGAGCTCTTCGACGTCGCCGCGATGACCAACACCGACCCCAAGGGGTTCGTGCGGACGGTCGCGCGGTACGAGACCACCGAATTCGGGCTCTACATGTCGCGGCTGGTGGACGGGCACCCGCACATCGCCCACTTCCGCTCGTGGCTGCTGCCCGAGCACGGCCTGCGGGTCGGGCGCTGGGTGCCGCATCCCGGCCAGACCCTGGACCACGACGTCTACATCGACGTCGTCGACATCGAGCCAGGGGCGGTGTGGCGGACCACGGACCTCTACCTGGACGTTCTCGTGAACGACCACAAGGACCTGCGGGTGCTGGACACCGACGAGATCCTCGAGGCGCACACGGCCGGACTTCTCGATCGGGTGACCGTCCAACGCGCGTTCGAACGGACCTTCACCGTCGTCGACGGGATCGCCGCGGCCGGGTACGACGTCGAAGCGTGGCTCGGTATTCCGCTGACCTGGGACGACGGCGCTTAGCGAGCGCGACACGCTGCGTCAATGCCTACCAGCCAGTCGTGTGATCGGTTCATCAATTCGGTATCTCTCTGGGTACGAGACGTGACATAACGAATCGAACCCGAGGATCACCGACCGCATGCTGCCGACTACCCTTCGACAGGTGGGCACGGCGATCACCCCTCAGCTCGTCGACGTCGTCGACACCTTCACGGCAACTCGCACGTACTCGTCCGGCACGACCCGACACCTACGCACCTGCCAGGTGGAACGCTGGGGTCTGCGCACGGAGTGCCCCACCCCGGAGGACCCGTTCCACGACTCCGAGGTGACCTGGCTGCTGCCCACGCTGAACCTGCGCCTCACCCACCAGCGCACCCGCTCCCGCCACGCGAAGGCCGGGCCGAGCACGCTCACCGCGGTCCGCGCCAGCAGCGACGGGCGGTACTGGCGGACCACCGACCTGCTGCTGGGCCTCGAGACGCCGGCCGGCGCGCGGGCCAGGATCGTCCAGTCCGAGGAGTTCGCGGCCGCGGTCGCCGGCCAGGTCCTCCGGGTGAGCGACGCGGACCTCGCCATGTGCACGGTGCACAAGACGCTCGAGGAGTTCAGCCACTTCCGCCACGACCTGAGCGCGTGGCTGGCGTACAAGCACATCTTCGACGTCTGGCCACCCTACTAGATCGAATGGGCGACCCCTGCTCGCCGAGCACGGCTTTCGCCGCAGGTCGATCGTCGTTGTGTTTTGTGGGGGCCAAGCCCCCACACCCCAGCCGGGGGCAAGCCCCCGGACCCCCATCCTGGTGGCTGGCTTGGCATCAACCGATCGGTTGATCGCCGAACCCACCGCGACCGAGCGAAGCCCTGGCCACGCGGTCGATTCGAACCACCCCTGCCGCGGGCGACGCTCTACCCATGGCAATCATCGAGGTAAACGGCCTCGTCAAACGCTACGGGGACCACACCGCAGTCAACGGGGTCGGCTTCGCCGTCGAGCAGGGCGAGATCTTCGGCATCCTGGGCCCGAACGGGGCCGGCAAGACCACGACCGTCGAGTGCATCGAGGGGTTGCGCACGCCGGACAGTGGCAACATCAGCGTCTGCGGCATCGACCCGCGGCACGGCACCGGCGAGCTGCGTGAGCTGCTCGGGGCTCAGCTCCAGGAGAGCGAGCTGCCCGACAAGCTGAAGGTCAGCGAGGCGATGGAGCTCTACAGCTCCTTCTACCGCGACCCGACGGACTGGCGTGAGCTGATCGGTGTCCTGAACCTGGCCGACAAGCTCAACACGCAGTTCAAGAAGCTCTCCGGCGGCCAGAAGCAGCGGCTGTCGATCGCGCTCGCGCTGGTCGGCAACCCGAAGGTCGCCGTCCTCGACGAGCTGACCACCGGCCTGGACCCGCAGGCACGCCGCGACGCGTGGGACCTCATCGAGGGCATCCGCGACCGCGGCGTCACCATCCTGCTGGTCACGCACTTCATGGAGGAGGCGGAGCGCCTCTGCGACCGCCTGGCGGTGTTCGACGCCGGCCGGATCGTCGCGGTCGACACCCCGGCCGGCCTGGTGGCCAAGGTCGACGACCGACAGCGGATCCGGTTCCGGCCGTCCGCGCCCATCGACCACGGGGTGCTGACGGCGTTGCCCGAGGTCACGAGCGTCGAGCGGGCGGGCGGCCAGCTCGTGGTGACCGGCACCGGCAACCTGCTGCTCGCCGTGACCACCACGCTCGCCCGCAACCAGGTCGTCGCCGGCGACCTGCGCGTCGAGCAGACCTCCCTCGACGACGCGTTCGTCGCACTCACCGGCCGCACGATCGACTCCTGAGGAGCCACCACCATGTCCGCTCTGTCCCGACTCACCACCACCGAGACCAAGCTGTTCTTCCGGGAGCCACTCGGCGTGTTCTTCGCGCTCATGTTCCCACCGATCCTGCTGGTCATCCTCGGCGCGATCCCCGCCATGCGGGAGCCCGACAAGGCCCTCGGCGGCCTGCGGATGATCGACCTGTACGCACCGATCATCGTGGGGCTGGCCATCGCCATGTTCGCGCTCAACGGCCTGCCGCAGCAGTTCGCCACCTACCGGGAGAAGGGCGTGCTCCGCAGGATGCGCACGACGCCCGTCAAGCCGGCGGTCATGCTCGGCGCGCAGCTGCTGATGGCCACGATCATGTCCGTGTGCGTGCTGGTCGCCGTGCTGGCCATCGGCCGCTTCGCGTTCGACGTGCGCCTGCCCGAGCAACCACTCGCCTACCTGGTGGGCTACGTGCTGTGCGCGGTGGCGATGTTCGCGATCGGGCTGCTCGTCGCCTCGCTCGCGCCGAGCGGCAAAGGCGCGGGCGCCATCGGTTCGGTGCTGTTCTTCCCGGTCCTGTTCTTCGGCGGCCTGTGGGCGCCGCGCGACACGATGAGCGACTGGCTGCGGCGGGCCAGCGACTTCACCCCGCTCGGCGCGGGCGTGCAATCATTGCAGGACGCTGCCGCCGGTCACTGGCCGCAGTTGCTGCACATCGGCGTCATGTTGGGCTGGACGATCGTGGCCGGCGGGCTGGCCGCGCGGTACTTCCGCTGGGAGTAGGCAGTGAGCACGACCGAGGAGCTGCGGAAGGAGTTCGACCACTGGGAGCGCAGGGAGAGCGCTGTCCATCGGGTCCTCCCGTACATCATGCTCGGGATCAGCCTGGCGATCACGCTCCTGCAGCCCCTCTGGCACGTCTCCGTGCCGGTCGTGCCCGTGGTCGGGCTGACCGCCGCCACGCTGGTCTGGGTGCTCTGGTTCGCGCGTCACCCGGAGTGGGAAGCGGGCAGCCCGCTGGCGACCTTGTTCTACGTCGTCCTCTGGCTGATGGGGGCGGGGCTGGTGGTCCTGTCCCCCTGGTTCGGCTTCTTCGCCTTCCTCGGCTACACCTACGCGTTCCGCTGCCTGGGTGGCCGCTGGCGGTACCTCGGCGTGGCCGGCACGGGGCTGCTCGCCTCGGCCGCGCAGATCGGCGGGGTGTGGAACATCACCCACGAGACGTGGTGGGCATGGGTCGTGCTCGCCCTGGTCAACATGGGGCTCGCGGGCGCGTTCTCCTACTTCGGCGACATGACCGAGCAGCGCAACCTCAAGCAGAAGCAGGCACTCGTCGAGCTGGAGACGGCCAACGCGAAGCTGGAGGCGGCGCTGGAGGAGAACGCCGCGCTGCACGCCCAGCTGCTCGTCCAGGCCCGTGAGGCGGGGGTGCTCGACGAGCGGCAGCGGATGGCGCGGGAGATCCACGACACCCTGGCCCAGGGCCTGGCCGGCATCCTCACCCAGCTCCAGGCCGCCGAACAGACGACGGACTGGCGGCGGAACGTCACGAACGCGATGAACCTGGCCCGCGAGAGCCTCACCGAGGCACGCCGGACGGTCCACGCGGTGGAGCCGGCGGTGCTCGCGGAGGCCCGGCTCCCCGACGCGATCAGCGACGTGACCAGGCGCTGGGCGGAGGTGAACCGCATCGACGCGGTGCTCACCACGACCGGCGACCCGCGGCCCATGCACGCGGACGTCGAGGTGACGCTGCTGCGGACCGCCCAGGAGGCGCTCGCCAACGTGGCCAAACACGCGAAGGCCAGCAGGGTCGGCCTGACACTGTCCTACATGGAGGACCTGGTGACACTCGACGTGCGTGACGACGGGATCGGCTTCGACCCGAACGTCAAGCGCGCCAACGGTTCCACGAACGGCGGGTTCGGGCTGGCCGGCATGCGGCAGCGCGTGCAGCGGCTCGCGGGCCGGCTGGAGATCGAGTCGGAGCCGGGTGGCGGCACCGCGATCTCGGCCGCCGTGCCGGCGATTCCGGCCGGGGGTGGGGAATGATCACCCTCCTGATCGTCGACGACCACCCGGTCGTGCGGGACGGGCTGCGCGGCATGTTCACCGCCGACCCGCGCTTCGAGGTGCTCGGCGAGGCCGGGGACGGCGCCGAGGCCATCGCGGCCGGGGAGAAGCTGCGCCCGGACGTGATCCTCATGGACCTGCGGATGCCCAGGACCGACGGCGTCACCGCGATCAAGGAGCTGGCGAAGCGGGGCGTGCCGGCGCGGATCCTGGTGCTGACCACCTACGACACGGACAGCGACGTGCTGCCCGCGATCGAGGCCGGCGCGACCGGCTACCTGCTGAAGGACTCGCCGCGCGAGGAGCTGTTCCGGGCCGTCGAGGCGGCCGCTCGCGGGCAGGCCGTGCTCTCCCCGGCCGTCGCCACCCGGTTGATGGGGCAGATGCGCCAGCCCGCGTCCGAGCCGTTGTCGCAGCGTGAGCTGGAGGTGTTGGAGCTGATCGCCCGGGGGTCGACCAACCGGGAGGCGGCGAAAGCGCTGTTCATCAGCGAAGCAACGGTGAAGACGCACCTGCTGCACGTGTATGCCAAGCTGGGTGTGAACGACCGGGCGGCGGCCGTGGCCACCGCGTTCTCGCGGGGCTACCTGACGCCACGCACCTGACGGCCTGACACAGCTGATCGGACTTTGTATACCGTGGTGGGGTGAGCGTGCTCGACACCTACCGGCGACCGCTGCGCAACCTGCGGATCTCCGTCACCGACCGCTGCAACCTGCGGTGCCGGTACTGCATGCCCGAGGCGGAGTACGTCTGGCTGCCGCGGCGCGACCTGCTGACGTTCGAGGAGATATCGACGCTGGTCGACGTCTTCACGGACCTGGGCGTGGACAAGGTGCGGCTGACCGGCGGCGAGCCGCTGCTGCGCCGCGACCTGCCGTCGCTGGTCTCGATGCTGTCGGCCAAGCCGCTGCGGGACCTGGCGATGACCACGAACGGCGTACTGCTCGCCGGGCATGTGGATGAGCTGAAGGAAGCCGGGCTGCACCGGGTCACCGTCAGCCTGGACACGCTGCGTGCCGACCGGTCGAAGACACTGTCGCAGCGGGCCACCCACCCGTCGGTGCTGAAGGGCATCGCGTCGGTCGCGCCAGCCGGGTTCACCGGCACCAAGATCGACACGGTGGCCATGAACGGCGTGAACGACGACGAGCTCGTCGACCTGATCGAGTTCGGCCGGACGGTGCCGGCCGAGGTGCGGTTCATCGAGTACATGGACGTCGGCGGGGCCACCACGTGGGCGCCGGACCTGGTGCTGTCGCGGGCGGAGATGCTGTCGCGGCTGTCCGCCCACTACGGGCCGATCACACCGCTGCGCAACGAGGACGGCGCCCCCGCGGACCGGTTCGAGCTGCCGGACGGGACGACGTTCGGCATCGTGTCGTCCACGACGAAGCCGTTCTGCGCGACATGTGATCGCAGCCGGCTGACCGCGGACGGGCTGTGGTACCTGTGCCTGTACGCGATGGAGGGCGTCAACCTGCGCGACCCGCTGCGGGAGGGCGCGTCGAAGGCGGACCTCGCGAAGCTGATCACGGACGCCTGGACGGCGCGGACCGACCGGGGCGCGGTCGACCGGCTGGCCGAGCGGGACCGGATGCCGTTCGTGCCGCTGACCGCGCTGAAGCGGGACCCGCACCTGGAGATGCACACCCGCGGTGGCTGAGGTGGGCGACGGCCCTCTCGCCGCCCACCCCGTGCCTCACGGTCCGGTCACCCGCACCAGCACCGGCGGATCGGTGAAGGTCTCGCACGTCGTGATGGCTCCGCCGAGCGGGCCCTGGATGACGGTGTCGATCAGCACCGGTGACTCGGTCCGCTGGGTCGCGTCGCCGCAGGCCTGCACGGCGGCGTTGGTGGTTGGCGGCCCGGTGTAGACCAGCTCGGCGCCGTCGATCACGAGCTGTTTCAGTCCCTGGGTGGCCACCAGCGCACCCGGCGTGGCCTGCTCCACCCGGACGCCGGACAGCAGCACGTGGGTCGGGTAGGCGCCGCTCTGGTTGCTCACCCTGATCGCGTTGCCCGTCCCCGACGTGGCCGGCCGGTCGATCACGCTGTCCAGGATCCGCAGGTTCGTGATCCGCTTGCGGGCGAGCACGGTCGGCGCCGGGCTGCCGGGCAGGCCGCTCAGGTGCAGCCTGGACAGGGTCACGTTGCCGACGTCCAGGATGGACACCGGGCCGTCCTCGACGATCGAGTCGGTGAGCGTCACGTTGTCCGCCACCGCGCACCCGGAACCGGCGATCGCCACCGTCAGGCCCTGAGTGGCGGCCCGCCGCAGGGTGAGTGCCCGCATGAGGACGTTCTTGATGACCGGCTGGCAGTTGAACGCCGCGCCGCCGGTCGGCTCGAAGTCGATGGCCTGGTCGCCGACCTTGACCGACTCGCTGCGCTCGACCACCAGCCCGTCGACGCCGCGCTGGAGACCGACGAACGAGCGGTCGCAGTCGACGCCGATGCTGTCGCGGATCGTCGTGTCCCGCACCCACTCGTCCGGGTTCCCGAGCAGGCGGATGCAGTCACCGCCCGAGCTCGGACCGATCACCGGCAGGTTGAACGTCACGTGGTCGACCACCACGTGCTCGGTGGGGCCGAGGAGCTGCAACAGGTGTGTCTGCTCGACGGTGTTCGTGCGCTGCGCGCCGTCGAGCGTCAGCCCGGTGATCGTGACGTCGGTGGCGCCGGTCACGTTGAGCAGCCACCAGTCCGCGTTCCCGAGAGTCGGACCGAGCATGGCCAGGGTGGTGACCCCCTGGCCCGCGCCGCGCAGCACCAACGAGTCACTGATCCGCAGGCTCGGGACCGACGCGGCACCGAGCGTCGGCCGCCGGGTGGCGTGGAACGTCCCCGGCCCCAGCTCGAGGCACCCCGGACCGGCCTGTGCCGCGTCGATGGCGGCCTGCAGCTGGTCGCGGTCGTCGTTGCCGTCGTTCGGCACCGCGCCGAAGTCCTCGGCCTGGACACACGTGGTGGTCGCCGGCGCCGCGGCCGTGACGCCGGCCGTCATGACGCCACAGCCGGCGAAGATCAGCGGGAACACCGCCAGCAGTCGTCGAGTTCGCATGGTTTCCTCCCTCAGTTCACCGGCAGGTTCCAGTTCTGGGCTCCGGTGTTGTTGCAGTCGAAGATCTGGATCGGCGTGCCGTTGGCCGAGTTGCCGCCACGCACGTCCAGGCAGCGGGCGGTGTCGGCCCGGATGAAGAGCTCCTGCCGTTCCGGGCTCCACCGCCACGCCTGGGCCTGGGTGCCGTTGCAGTCGAAGAGCTGCGTCGGGGTGCTGTTGGTCATGACGCCACCTGTGACGTCCAGGCACCGGCCGGACCGGCCGTTGTACAGCGCGCTGCCGGTGAACTGCCATTCCTGCCCGCCGATGGCGTTGCAGTCGAAGAGCTGCACCGGTGCCCCGTTGGCGGTGCCGCGCGCGTCGGCGCACTTGCCGGCGAGCCCGGTGACAGGGCCGTCGATCAGCCGCAGCAACGCGTTGGGCGACCCGCTTCCCGGATCGGTGACCACGCCTGTCGTCGCGGTGGCCTTGATGTGCCCGCTCACCGACTCGACGATGAGGTTGGGGTGCACCTGCAGCAGCAGCGCCACGACGCCGGTCACGTGCGGGGCGGCCATCGAGGTCCCGCTCATCGTCGCGGTGGCGGTGTCGCTCGCGAGACCGGCCGAGACGATGTCCACACCGGGTGCGAAGAGGTCGACGCACGGGCCGGTGTTGGAGAAGCTCGCGCGGCTGTCGTCGCGGTTGGTGGCCCCGACGATCAGTGCTGACCGGACCCTGGACGGCGACTCGCCACAGGCGTCCACGTTCGCGTTGCCCGCCGCGATCACGTAGTGCACGCCCGCGGCGATGGAGTCGTTGACCGCCGTGTCGAAGGCGTCGGAGGGGTTGTCGGCGGCGATGCTCAGGTTGGCCACCGCGGGTTTGACGTGGTTGGTGGTCACCCAGTCGATGCCCTCGATGAAGTCGGCGACCGTGCCGCGGTTGTCGCACCCGAGCACCCGGACCGCGATCAACCGCACGCTCTTGGCCACCCCGTACGTCGCGCCGCCGATGGTGCCGGCGACGTGGGTGCCGTGGCCGTGGCAGTCGTCGGCCATGCCGCCGTCGACCACGTCGAAGCCGCTGGTCGCGCGCCCGCCGAACTCGTTGTGGCTGAAGCGGATGCCGCTGTCGATGACGTAGGCGTTGACCCGGCTGCCGCCGTCGTCCGGGTAGCCGTACCGGTTGTTGAGGGTGCGGCTGGCCTGGTCGACGCGGTCCAGCCCCCACGACGGCGGGTTGACCTGCTCGGTCGCGCCCTGGACGACGTGGTTCTGCTCGACGTAGGCCACGTCCGGGTCGGCCGCGACCTGTTTGGCCAGCTCCTCGGTCATCGAGGCGGCGAAGCCGTGCAGCACGGAGCGGTACGTGGTCTCGACCGCTATCCCGTTGTGGCGCCCGGTGACCGCGTCGACCTGTGTGCCGTCCTTGAGCACCACGATGTAGCTGCCCGCTATCGCGCCGGGCGCGTCGGCGGCACGGATGCCGGCCGCCGGGCCGACGGGCGAGCGGAACTCGCGTTGCGGACCGCAGTAGAACGGCGGGCCGGCGGCCTCGACCCCACGGCAGACCTGCACGACCACCCGCTCGATGGCCGCGGCGCTGCCGGTGTTGGCGAGCTTGAAGTTGAGCTTCTCGTCGGCGTCGTCGGCACGCACGACCTGGCCGTCGACCTTCCTGGCGCCGACGAAGGCGGCGAAGGACGCGATGCTGTGCCGCCCGTCGTCGCCGCACTTCGTGTCCCGCAGCACCCCGCTCACCGTCACGATCGGCGTGGACTGCCAGCCGAGCACGCCCTTGGCGACGCCGCAGGAGTCGCCCGAGTCGGCGGCGAGCGGTTGCTCCACGACGACGTCCGCGTGCGCGGCCGGTGCACCGGCCAGGACGCACGCGATCACCACGGCCAGCAGGCCGGCGTTTCTTGGTCTCATGTCCCTCTCCCCTCAGGTACTGGGCGCGGGCGACGATGCCGAACGGCGTTGCAGTCCCGTTGCGGCGCAGTGGCACGGCCGTGGCACACCGGTGTCACGCCTACGGGGGTGTGGGAGAACTTTGTTATGGGACAAGCCGCTGGTGGGCCCGGGACGTGGTCGTGTGGGAGCTGCGCCTGGTCGGCACGGTCGAGGTGCGGTCGGCGCGGACCCGGAAGGCGCCGGCCGTCGGCAGCCGCAAGGCACGCACCTTGCTGGCGCTGCTCGGCACGCGGCGGGGCAGCGTGGTGCCCGTCGACGAGATCGTCGAGGTGCTGTGGGACGGGCGGCGGCCGCGCCGGCCGGAAGCGGGGGTGGCCACGCTCGTGAGCCGGCTGCGGGCCCAGTTCGGCACGGACGTGGTCATCGGCGGGCGGGCCGGCTACCGGCTCGGTGAGCAGGTCACGGTGGACCTCGACGAGGCCGCCGCGCTGGCCGCGGAGGCGGAGGCCCTGGTGCGGGAGGGGGAGCCCGCGCTGGGGGCCATCGCCGCGGAGCGCGGGCTCGAACTGCTGTCCGGGGGTCCCGTGCTGGCCGACCACCCGGCCACCGGCTGGGCCGAGCAGGCCCGCCACCAGCAGGCGCGGCTGCTGCGCCGGCTGCGCCTGGCGATCGCGGAGGCCGCGCTGAACACGGGTGAGCCGGAGCGGGCCCGCCCCAGAGCCGAGGCCGCGATCGCCGCCGACCCGCTCGACGAGGCCGCCTACCGCCTGCTGATGCGGGCCTGCTTCGCCGCCGGGGAGCCGGCGCACGCGCTCCTGGCGTACCACCGGCTCCGCAACGTACTGGCCGCCGAGCTGGGCACCGACCCGGCGCTGGCCACGCGGGACCTGTACATGTCAGTGCTGCACGAACGTCACACGTGACTTATCCACAGCCCACCCGGTTATCCACAGTTCGATCTTCGGCCCCACCACCCCGTCGCCAACCCGAGCATCCTGGCCTCATGACCACGAACACCTCACCCGTGATCGACCCGCCACGGCCGGCCCGGCGGGTCGTACCGGCAGACCACGCCGGTACTCACCGCCGCGCGCAGCTCCTCGCCCAGTACTGGGTCACCTGCCGCGATCGCGTCCACCGCGCGCTTGATCGCCTTGCGCACGGCCGTGCGGGCCCGTTCCGGCGACGACGCGAACTCCCGCAGCCGCCCACCGAGGCCGACCGCGCGGGCGAGTTCGTCCGTGATCGCGTCGCGTTCCTCACGCAGCCGCTCGGCCTCGGCGCCCTCGGCGGTGTCGATGGCGCCGGCGAGGTCACGCAACCGATGCCGGTAGGCGTCCAGGGCGGTGCTGTCCAGCAGCTCCTGCCGGCCGGTGACCACGGCCGCGCCGCCGAGGTCCACCGCCGCGATCTCCTGTCCCGGGTTCGCCAGCAGCTGGCTCAGGTAGTGCAACCCCACCAGGTCCGGCAGCTCCACCCGGGTCTGGCCGGACCGCACGAGCCAGCCCTCCCGGCCCTGCCGGCACAGCACGGGCCGGTCCTCGGCCGGCTGCAAGGCGGCGGCCTGGGCGGTCCACATCTCGACCCGCCGTGCCAACCCCATGGCCCGCGCCTCGTCGACGGCGGCGGCCAGCTCGGTCCTGGCCCGGTCCACGTCCCCGACGGCGACGAGTGCCTCGGCCAGCTCCGCACGGCTGAGCATGGCGGCCGGCCGGTGGCCCAGCCGCAGGTTTCCCGCGACCGCCCGCTCGAAGTACGCCACCGCGGCCGCCGGCTCGCCGGTGACGAGAGCGGCCCGGCCGAGTGCCCGTGCGGCGCAGCCGAAGCAGCTCACCCCGAGCGAGGCCATCGCCGGCAGGTCCGCGAAGGGCCGGACCAGCTCGGCCGCCTCGGTCGCGAGTGCGGGGTCGTCCAGCAGCCAGGCGCACTCGATGAGGCCGACCAGCATGGGCAGCCAGGTGCTCGACGTCGGCAGCTTCGCCAAACTCTGCTCGCGCATCGACGCCAACGCGGCACGGGCCTCGGCCAGCCGCCCGCCGCGGGCCAGCACCATGACGACCGACGCACGGAAGCCGTACTCGATGACCGCGAGGCTCGCCGAGGACAGCGTGTCGCTGATCAGGTCGGCCAGTTCGGCCTCCCGGCCCTGGAACCACCGGATGGCCAGCAGCTGGGCGGCGTAGAAGCCGGTGGCGTCGGCGTCGCCGACCTCCAGGCCCAGCCGCAGGCAGGGCTCGGCGGCCTGCTCGGCCTCGTCGAGCCGGCCGGCACGGATCAGGCGCATCACGTCCATCGCCGCGATGATGAAGTTGACGGTCGCGACGCCGAGCGCCGTCGACCGCTGCCGCAGCTCCGTCAGGGACCGCTCGGCGTCGGGATCGCCGGCCAGGTACAGGTCGACGGTGCGCCACAGCAACCCGAAGAGCGTCAGGATCCCGTCGCCGGCCGCCGAGGCCACCACGATCTGCTCCTGGGCGAGGGGCAGCCGCAGGTCCGTGTGCTCCGGCCCGAGCATCGAGTGGTGGGTCAGGGAGAGCGCCTCGGCCAGGGCGCGTGCGTCCCCGGTCGCCCGGGTCCTGGCCAGCGCGTCCAGGACCGCGCCGATGGGTTCACCCTCGTAGACCGCCTCCGCGGCGAGCCGGACCGCGAGCCGGCAGCGCAGCGCCTGCTCCGTCCTGGGCAGTGCGCGGAGCGCGGCCCGCTGGCGGGCGTGCACGTGCTTGCGGATGGCCGCGTTGCGGTGCTCGTGCACCCACACCCCGGCGAGACCGAGCACGGCCCGGGCCACCAGCACGGGATCGCCGGCCAGCTCGGCGGCCTCGGCGGCGGCCTCGAACGCGACCCGCGCGTCCGTGAGCCGCCCGCTGGCAAGCACCGCGTCCGCCCATTCGACCAGCGAGGCAGCCCGCACCCCCGGGTCGGGCCGGTGCTCGGCGAGCGCGACCGCACGGCCGAGCAGGTCGGCCGCCGGCTCGTACGCGTACCCGGCGACCAGCGCTGACGCGGCCACCCGGCAGACCTCGACGGCCCGGTCGGTGTCCACATCGGACCGCACGGCGGCGGCGAGGGCGTGGTGCGCGGCCCGCTGTCGCTGCCCGGTGCCGAAGAGCAACGCCGCGGCCCGCGCATGGGCGTCGAGCAGTTCGGCGGCGTCGAACTCGGTGAGGGCGACCTGCCGGACCAGGTCGTGCAGCCGCGGCCCGGGTTCGGTGGTGAGATCGACCAGCCCCGCATCGGCCGCGACGGTCAACGCCCCGACGACCGCGGCCGGCGGCCGCTCGGCAAGGTCGGCGATCTCCCCGACAACGGCGTCGGGCCCCAGCAAGGCGGCAAAGGCAACGATCCGCCGCACACGCGGCGACAACCGTGCGAGCGCCGCGGCGATGGCGTGTTCGACGGTGGCCTGCCGCCCGGTCCCGGTCCACCCCCGCTCGATGGCCCGCGCGAGGTAAAGAGGACTGCCACCAGTGACCCGCAGCAGCGTCGCCGGCATGTCCGGCTCCGCCGCCGACTGACCATGCGCGACGAGCAGGGCCGCGACCTCCGGTAGGTCAAAGGGCCGCAAAGGAATCGTGGTGGCCTCCCGCTGCAGTTCGGCAAGCAGTTCCTCAGCCACCGCCGGCGAGTCCCGCCGCACGAGCACGACGGCCAACGGAAGCCGATCCAACGTGCCAACGAGAAACCGAGTCAGCAACAACGCACTCTCATCGGCCTGATGCACATCATCGATGACGATCATCGTCGGCGCGTCCTCCCGCGCCGCCGAAAGGAGATCAGCCACGGCGGCAAACCGCGCGAACCGCTCCGGATCAACCCCGTGCTGCCCCGAGTCCACAGCGAGCAACTCACCCACAGCCGCCCCGGCAAGCACCGGCAACACGGCAGGCCAAGGCCAGAGCGCGGCCGCGCCACCGTGCGGCCAACACCGCCCCCACACCACGGCGAACCCGTCCCGCTCGGCAACCGCCGAAGCCCGCTCACAAAACCAGGTCTTCCCAATCCCCGCGTCCCCGGTAACGACGACAAGCTGCCGCCGCCCACCCCTGGCCCGCGCAAGAACCCCCGCGAAAACCCCCAACTCATGATCACGCCCAACAAACGTGGCGACCACGCGAACGCCCCCTTAATGCCCCCCGGCCCGAGTATCGCTCAGAACACCCCGTTCCTTCAGAACACCCCGTTTTCTCAAGAGACGGTCAAACCGCACCATCCGGTTGTAACCACAAGGTCACGAACCGACCTCAAAACCCTGCCACCACAACAAAAACCCCCACCGACCCCACAAAGCAGCCACTTGACACCGACCCTCTCGCCAATTCCCCAACCTCCCAACCCAACACCAAGCCCAGGACCGCCACCCTCATCTACCTCCAGCACACCACCGTTCCCCGGCCGCCCGTCCCCCGCCGCGCCACGCCACCACCCCGCCGCGCCACTCCCCCTGGCCACTTTGCCCCCGAACACTCGACCCGGCGTCGCCCCACCACCACGGCCAGCCCACCCAATCGGCCCCATACCACCGCCGCCTCGTCTCCGCCACCGCCTTGCGGCCGCTCCATCCCGCCGCTCCATCCCGCCGCCTCACCACCCGCCCGACACTCCTCCTCGCCACCCACCCGGCCACCCCGCTCCATCAACCGGCCGCGTGCCACCCCGTCTGTCGCCTCCCACCCCGACCAACCTCCTCTATCACGCCACCACCCGCCACGCGACCGCCCCGCCCCTGCAGCGCTCCCACCTGCAGCGCCATGCCACCGCCGCCTCGTCTCCGCCTCGCAGCCGCTCCGGCATCCGCCGCCTCACCACCCGCCCGACACACCGCGTCGCTGGCCCGGCCCACCCCCCCGGCCACGCCACCCCCATCGCCCCGCCATCCCACTGCCATCCCACTGCCATTCCGCCGGCACCTGCGTCCCTACCCCCTGCCGCCTCGACAACCGTTCCCGCGCCATTCGCGCCCAGCCTCAGCCGCCACCTCAACGCGTTCGATTACCACCGGCGCCACCGAAACCGACGCGCTGCTGATCCGTCCGCGGTCACGTCGCTTGGGCCCACTCCGGCGGCACCAACCTGTCCCAGGCGCTCACCCACTGGTTCGCGGCCCGGCCACCTCCCCCCGTAGCCCGGCGGGCAGCAGTCAGGCCGGGGCGGGTGGATGCCAGTCGACGCGTTCGGCCCACGCTTCGACGCGGACTGCCGCCTCGTCGAACCAGGATTCCTTGGCGTCGGCGTAGTTGGCGCTGTCCTCGTCGCCGATGTACTGGGCGGAGAGCTTTCGCTTCAGGGACTCGTAGTCGGCCAGTTCGGCTGGGTTGGCGCGCAGCCAGTCGGGGAACAGCAGGGCGTATCGCCAGCCCGGGGTGTCCTCGACGCGGATGTGGACGTTCGCGATCCGGCCGGGGTCGGCGCTGGCGTGGTAGCGCTTCCGCCACTGTTCGGGGTCCGGCGCGTACGGCTTGGGGTTGTCGCGGTCGATTCGGTCCAGGCGCGGAAACCCTGCGGCGGCAAGGGGTTCGGCCAGCGCGTCGGCGTCCTCGAACGACGCGACGGTGATCTGCAGGTCGATGATGTCCTTGGCCACCAACCCGGCGACGGACGTCGAGCCGATGTGGTCCACGCGGCGCACGAGATCACCTCCGGCCAGGGCGATCCGCTCCCGCAACCGCTTCGCCTGCGCCGGCCAGGTCGGATCGGGCTCGGCGAGGCGCGGGCCGCCGTAGCGCGCACGCCTGTGGAGGCGAACGTTGGCTTCGTACCGAACGAGCCGGTCGGCCCACAGGGCGTCGACGACGGCGAGCACCTCGTCCTGCGCACCGCTGTTGTCGAGCCACACGTCGGCGGCCGCACGCCGGTCGGCCTCACCGGCCTGGGTCCTGATCCGGGCGCGGGCGTCCTCCTCGGCCATCCCCCGGTGGTGGACGACCCGGTGCACACGCACGTCCTCCGGCGCGTCGACCACGAGGACCAGGTGGTAGGCCGGTCCCATGTGCGCCTCGACCAGCAGGGGCACGTCGTGCACGACGATGGCGTCCCCGGGCGCGGCGGCCATCAGCTCGGTGGTCCGCGTCCGAATCCGCGGGTGGACGATCCCGTTCAGGGTGGCCCGGGCGGACTCGTCGTTGAACACTTTGGCGGCGAGCTTCGCCCGGTCGAGCGCCCCGTCGCTGATGACCTCGTCCCCGAAGGCCGCCCGCACCTCGGCAAGCCCGTCGGTCCCCGGCTCGACGACCTCCCGAGCGATCTTGTCCGCGTCGATGACCACGGCCCCGTGCTCGGCAAGCCGGCTGGCCACAGTCGACTTGCCGGACCCGATCCCGCCGGTGAGGCCTATCCGAAGCATGGTCCGATTCTGTCAGTGCCCGGCGAGCACGAAGTCGGCCACCTGCCCGAGCAGCGCCCCGGCGTGCTCTTCCCGCACCACCGTGGGCACGACCTGAACAACAACGGTGACCCGCCCCCGCCCGGCGACGAGCATCCAGTTGGCGTTGCGGATGAGCACCCCACGCCCGTCCCCGACCGCGACGTCGTTGACACTGACCGTGCCACTGGCATCCCGCTCCCCGGCGACGGTGGCGGTCAACCGCTTCCGCGCGGACTCCTCGTTGACATAGCTGGCGAGCCCGATCCAGATGGGCGCGGCACTGGTGGGCTGCCCGGCAGCGAGCCCGTAGTAGCAGTCCAGCCGAGCCGTACGCCCGATGTTGTCCTGCGGAACCCCGACGATCCGCTGCACAGGCCCAGAAACGAAGTTGTTGAGAATCCGAGTGAGATCGTCAAGAGAAGCGACGGCGTCACAGTCCTCCGGCACGGTCCGCTCGGCCGTGGAATTGGGCCGAGTACTGCCGATAACAGGCACAGCAGGACTGTCCCTGGGCGGCTCACTCTGCGTGCAGCCACCCAGGGACAGCACCGCAACGAGCACAACCAACCCGACCCGCATCGCCCAACGGTAAGCGAAGATCCCCGCCCAGGCAGCCGTACCGCGCTCCCTGACCGAGTCGTTACACGAAAGGGGCCCCGGCCCGGTCCAAACCGACCGAGCCGGGGCCTTTCGGGCGGCAGCAAGGCAGCAAGGCAGCAAGGCAGCAAGGCAGCAAGGCAGCAAGGCAGCAAGGCAGCAAGGCAGCAAGGCAGCAAGGCAGCAAGGCAGCAAGGCAGCAAGGCAGCAAGGCAGCAAGGAGGATGCTAAACCGCCGGGCCAGCACAACAAGGGCCCCGGCCCAGTCAAACGACCAGGCCAGAGCCAGGGCCTAACCCACCACACAAAGAAGCCCTGGCCTGGTCACAAGCAACCAGGCCAGGGCCTCTCAAAACCCTGAACAGCCAGCCCAGGGATCAAGCCGCCAACCCAAACTCAACCCCGAGCCCAACCAAGGCGCCCCCACCACCCGGGGCCCCGCCCCCGGGGAGAAACACCCCGACAACAGAACCCCGAGCAAGAAGGATCAGACCCCGCCCGACAACTTCTCCCGAAGCGCAGCCAGCTGCTCATCGGAGGCAAGCGTCCCACCGGACTTCGCCTTTTCCGCACCAGCGGACGAGTACTCACGCTCCGTACCCTCGGCGTCAGCACCACCCTCGGACTCGGCGGCGGCCTCAGCCTCGGCGGCCTTCTTGACCTGCGCCATGTGCTGCTCGTAGCGCTGGTGGGCCTCGGCGTACTGGCGCTCCCACTCCTCCCGCTGCTTGTCGAACCCTTCCTGCCACTCCTGGGTGTCGGGGTCGAAGCCTTCGGGGTAGATGTAGTTGCCCTCGTTGTCGTACTCGGCGGCCATGCCGTACTGGGTCGGGTCGAACTCGGTGTCCGGGGTGAAGCCCTCGTTCGCCTGCTTCAGGGACAGCGAGATCCGGCGACGCTCCAGGTCGATGTCGATGACCTTGACCATGACGTCGTTGCCGACCTGCACGACCTGCTCCGGGATCTCCACGTGGCGCTCGGCCAGCTCGGAGATGTGGACCAGGCCCTCGATGCCCTCGTCAACGCGGACGAACGCACCGAACGGCACGAGCTTGGTGACCTTGCCCGGCACGATCTGGCCGATCGCGTGCGTACGGGCGAACTGGCGCCACGGGTCTTCCTGGGTGGCCTTCAGCGACAGGGACACGCGCTCGCGCTCCATGTCGACGTCCAGCACCTCGACCGTGACCTCCTGGCCGACCTCGACGACCTCGGACGGGTGGTCGATGTGCTTCCAGGACAGCTCGGAGACGTGCACCAGACCGTCCACACCGCCGAGGTCCACGAACGCACCGAAGTTGACGATCGAGGACACGACACCCTTGCGGACCTGGCCGCGCTGCAGCTGGTTGAGGAACTCGCTGCGGACCTCGGACTGCGTCTGCTCCAGCCACGCCCGGCGGGACAGGACCACGTTGTTGCGGTTCTTGTCCAGCTCGATGATCTTGGCCTCGAGCTCGCGGCCGACGTAAGGCTGCAGGTCGCGGACACGCCGCATCTCGACGAGGGACGCCGGCAGGAAGCCGCGGAGGCCGATGTCCAGGATCAGGCCGCCCTTGACCACCTCGATGACGGTGCCCTTGACCGGCTCGTCGCTCTCCTTGAGCGCCTCGATCGTGCCCCAGGCGCGCTCGTACTGCGCGCGCTTCTTGGACAGGATCAGCCGGCCCTCCTTGTCCTCCTTCTGGAGGACCAGGGCCTCGACCTCGTCACCGACCTTGACGACCTCGTTGGGATCGACGTCATGCTTGATCGACAACTCACGAGAGGGGATGACCCCCTCGGTCTTGTAGCCGATGTCGAGCAGGACCTCGTCCCGATCGACCTTAACGATGGTGCCCTCGACGATGTCACCATCGTTGAAGTACTTGATGGTCTTGTCGACGGCGGCGAGGAAGTCCTCACCCGTCCCGACGTCGTTGACGGCGACCTGCTGCTTCGGTGCGGTCTCAGCCGGGACGATGGTGGTGTCGGTGGACATTAGCTAGGAGGCTCCGGTACGGCTTGGTTGAGAGTTGGATGGTTGACTGATTTGCAGTTGTGTTGTGTCAGTGGCATGGTTCGCCGGGCGAAGAAGACCCCGAACGAACGAAGCCCAACACCGCTCAACGCCGCGCGACCGGATCTGATTCCCGAGATGATGAACAGACGGCAGCACGAAACCACTGCGCGGAGGTATCCTACGCGGCCGTGCGTGGGCCGGGCAAACCTGGTCCCGGGGGTTTTCGCACCAAGGGGGGTTGATGTCGACGGTGGAAGCGGGCCCGGACGAGGGTCCACCGCCGCAACGAACGGCTGAGCGGCTGCTCGGCACGGTCGGCAGCGAGCGGCGCTGGGCCGGCTCTGCCGAGTCCGTGGCCGCGAACAGCGCCTGGTGGGACGCCGACGCCGACGACTACCACGTCGAGCACGGCGAGTTCCTCGGCGTCAGCGACTTCGTCTGGTGCCCGGAGGCCGTGCGCGAGGAGGACGCCCACCTGCTCGGCGACGTGACCGGCCGGACCGTGCTCGAGGTCGGCTGCGGCTCGGCGCCGTGCGCCCGCTGGCTGGCCACGCGGGGCGCGCACGTCACCGCGCTCGACCTGTCCGCCGGCATGCTCCGGTACGCGGCCGCGGCCAACGAGGCGACCGGCATCGACCTGCCGCTCGTCCGCGCCAACGCCGAGCGGCTGCCGTTCGCCTCTGAAACGTTCGATATCGCGTGCTCGGCCTTCGGCGCGATCCCCTTCGTGGCCGACCTGCCCGGCACGTTCCGCGAGATCGCGCGCGTGCTGCGCCCCGGGGGCTCCTGGGTGTTCGCCGTGACTCACCCGATGCGGTGGATCTTCCCGGACGATCCCGGCCCGGACGGGCTGCGCGTGACCGGCTCGTACTTCGACCGCACCCCGTACGTGGAGGTCGACGCGGACGGCCGCGCCACCTACGTCGAGCACCACCGCACGCTCGGCGACTTCGTCCGCGCCCTCACCGGCGCCGGGCTGGCGATCGACGACCTGGTCGAGCCGGAATGGCCGGACGGGCTCACCGAGGTGTGGGGCCAGTGGAGCCCGTTACGCGGCGAGCTGTTCCCGGGCACGGCTATCTTCGTGACCCGGCGAGCAGCGTGAGGGTCGCGCGCGGACTCCTTGATGCCCAGACCACCCGGTTCGAGCGAGTCGACCCACAGCTGCCCCCGGCCGCCGCACCTCCCGACGGTCACGTGCTCACCGCCGCCATGTCCAGCGGCGACCGCGTCGCCGGGGTGCTCACGTACGAGAGCTTCGAGCGGGGCACGGCGACCACGCTGTGGTCCGCGCTGGAGCTGTTCGAGCTGCACCCGCTGCTCGGCGCGGCGGGTGGCGCCGGCATGGAGGTGCTGCTGCGCGAGTGGCGCCACGTGCTCGACCGGCGGACGGCCGGCACGGACTCCGCGTGCCTGCTCACCTGGCCGAGCCGCGACGCCGAGGCCGCGAGACCCCTGATCGCGCACGGTTTCACGCCGCTGACCAGCCTGGCCGTGCGAGTCGGGACGCCGAACACCGGTCCCACCCCGCCCGGCACCACGATCCGGCGCGCGACCGCGGCGGACCTCGAGGTGGTGCTCGCGCTGGAGATGGCCGAGCTGAGGTACTCCGCGCTGGTCGGGGCCGCGATCGTCCGGCCGGACGCGGAGCTGGTCAAACGGGCCGCGCTCACCAGGCACGTCGACCAGGGCGACCCGATCTGGCTGGCGGAGCGAGAAGGCGTCGTGGCCGGCGTCGCGCACTGCCGGCTGCTGGACGTCACGGCCGGCGGGTTGACCGGCACCCGGCTGCGGCCGGGTCGCTGGGGCTACGTGAACTGCGTTTCGGTGGCCGCGGAGTGCCGCGGTTCCGGGGTCGGCCGCGAGCTGATGGCCGTCGCCCACCACGAGCTGCACCGACGCGGCGCGACCGGCACGTTCCTCTACTACAACCCGCCGAACCCGCTCGCCTCGGTGTTCTGGGCCCGGCAGGGCTACCGGCCGCTCTGGACGAGCTGGGAGCTGCGGCCGGCAACTGCTTTGCGATAGCAAGAACCTGGGACGGCCCCCGTGCCTCTTGTTCTCCGAGAACCGGACATGGGGGTGTGGTGACCGAGACATGGTTCGCGGAGCTGTACCAGGCGTCCTACCGGCGCCTGGTGCTGACCGCCTACGCGATGACCGGTGACCTCGGCGCCGCCGAGGAGATCACGCAGGAGGCGTTCACCGTCGCCTACGGCCGGCGCAACCGGGTGTCCCGCCTGGACCTCCCGGAGGCGTGGCTGCGGACCGTCGTGATCAACCTGGCTCGGCGGCGGTACCGGCGCTCGGCGATGCTGGACCGCCTCCTGCGCCGACAGTCGGTCGAACCGGAGCCGGCCGCGCTCCCGGTCGGCGAGCACCTCGACCTGCACGTCGCCATCCGCAGGCTCGACGAGGACCTGCGGTCGGTCGTCGTCCTGCACTACCTGGCGGACCTGCCCGTGGACGAGGTCGCGGCGATCCTCGACATCCCGGCCGGGACGGTGAAGTCACGGCTGTCCCGCGCACGGAACACGTTGGCGACTCGCCTACGCACGGAGGTGGACCATGTCTGACATCGACCGCGACCTGCGCGGGCTGCGGGACGAGCTGACCGCGGCCATCCCGCTGCCCGACGTCGACGACGTCACGGGCCGCGCCCGCGCCCGGCGCAGGGGCCAGGTGGTCGCCATCGTGGCGGTGGTCGTCGCGGTGGCGGCGGCCGTGCCCATCGCGCGGGCGCTGCCGATCTGGACGACGACCGCGAGCACGAACCCGGCCAAGACCACCTACGTCGTGGACTTCGCCGACGCCGACCACGGTTACGCCCTGACCAGGACGTGTGTGCGGGGCACCGTGGGCTGCGCGTCCACGCTGTACCAGACGGCCGACGGCGGCGAAAGCTGGCAGGCGCGGAAGCTGCCGCGGGCGCCCAGTGACCAGTTCTGGGACGTGCTGTACGTCCTCGGCCCCGACGACGTCGCGATCGCCACCCCGATCGGCATCGAGAAGACCCGGATCTTCTCGACCGACGGCGGCCGTTCCTGGGGGCGGGTGGAGAACCCGGACACGGGCGTGACCGAGCCGGTCATCACGTTATCGCTCGCCCGCGGTGGGATGCTCACCGGCGGGTGCGGGGCACAGCCCTTCACCGGAGACGCATGCCAGGTCGTCGGTTCGATCCAGCCGAGCACCGGGCGGTTCGTCGCCGCTCCCACCCAGCCGCCGCTGAACCCGCGCCAGCTCGGGCCGGCCCCGACAGAGGGCGGCAAGTGGTGGGTGGCCGGCACGAGGGACGGCAGCGACCACGCGTGGCTCGCGGTGAGTGACGACGACGGCCAGACGTGGTCGGCCAGCGAGATGGCCGAGTTCGCGGGGATGGGCGGCTGGTCCGTGGTGGAGCACGGCGACACCATGTTCGCGACGGCCGGCGCCGCGAACGGCCTGTTCGGCGTGTGGCGCAGCACCGACGGCGGCCGGTCGTGGACCCGCACGTGGACATACGACCCCATAGCCGCCATGGCAAGCGGGGGCGCGCCGGCCGAGGACGCGCCCACGGAAGGGCCCGCGCTGGTCGGCGGTCCGGTCCTCGCCGGGGACGGCAAGCTCATCGTGTCCAACGGGACGAAGACCTATGTGAGCGACGACCAGGGCCGCCACTTCCGGCCGGCGGGCGCGGACACGGGCTGGGTGAAGTGGACCCGGGGCGGCTACCTGCGGATGCAGGGGCACTCGTTCGCGCTGTCGGCGGACGGGACGCACTGGCGGGAGTTCACCGTGGGATAGGCGTGGAACCTGGCGCCGGAGTTGTGCCTCTGTGAGGTTGAGGAGAGCTTTGGGGGCACGGTGACGGAACAGATGTGGTTCGCCGAGCTGTACGACCGGTGCTACGAGGGCCTGGTGCTGACGGCCTACGCGATGACGAACGACCTCGGGGCCGCCGAGGAGATCACGCAGGAGGCGTTCGCCGTCGCGTACGGCCGTCAGGGACGGGTGTTCCGCGCGGACAGCCCGGAGGCGTGGCTGCGGACGGTCGTGGTGAACCTCGCCCGCCGGCGGTTCCGGCGAAGGGCGACGCTCGACCGGATCCTGCGGCGGCAGCAGGCCGAGCCACCGCCGCGTGCCGCGCCGCCGGGTGAGCACCTCGACCTGCACGAGGCGATCCGCGGGTTGGGGCAGGAGCACCGGACGGTGGTCGTGCTGCACTACCTGGCCGACCTGCCGGTGGACGAGGTCGCGGCCGTCCTGGGCGTCCCGGTGGGCACGGTCAAGTCACGGCTGGCCCGGGCGCGGGCCGCGCTGGCGGAGCGGTTGCGGACGGAGGTGGACCATGTCTGAGCTCGAGACCTCGTTGCGGGAGCTGCGCGACGACCTGCGCTCGTCGATCAGCAGGCCGGGTCTCGGCCGGGTCGCCGACCGGGCACGGCAGCGGGCCGTGCGCCGGCGCATGCAGGTCGGCGCGATCACGGCCGTGGTGCTGGCGAGCGTGGCGGTGCCGGTGCTGCGGTCCCTGCCGCCGGCGGAGCGCCCCGTGGCCGATCCGCCGGCGTCGATGTCGTACCAGGTGGACTTCGCCGACGCCCAACACGGTTACGCGCTGGGCAGCGACTGCGACGAGCCGGACGGCTCGTGCACGTTCGCCCTGCTGGCCACCGCGGACCGCGGCCGGTCCTGGCGGCCGAGGGAGCTGCCCGCGGGCGACGGGCTGTACGAGAACGGCATCCTGCTGGTGCTCGGCCGGAACCGGCTGACGTTCAACCGCATCCCACTGGGCACCGACAAGTCCGTCGAGCTGTTCTCCAGCGAGGACGGGGGGCACACGTGGCGCAACCACGGTTCGGCGCTCAGCACGCCCAGCCCGATCCTCGTCGGCGCGCGGCTCGAGCGCATCTGCGACGGCGGCGACGCGAACGGCAGCTGCGTGACCGGGGTCGGCGCGGTCACCGGCGACGGTCGTCTCTCCCCCGCCCCGGCCCAGCCGCCGGGCGAGATCCAGGTGGTGGGCGAGGTGGCGACCGCGGATGGCCGGTTCTGGGTGGCGAGCCAGGACCCGGCGACCAAGGCCTGGTCGATCTCGCTGTCCTCGGACGCCGGTGTCACGTGGGTGACGACTCCGGTGGACATGCCCGGTGAGCCGTGGCCGGCCGGCGCGCCGTGGTCGGTGGTGGAAGGCGGGGGCGTGCTGTACGCGACGGCGTTCGGGCACATCGGCACCGGTCCGTACGGGCTGCTCACGGTGTACCGCAGCACGGACGGCGGCACGTCGTGGACCCAGACCTGGCGCGCGACCCCGACCGACCTGCTGACGGCGGTGGCCGGCAGCCCGGTCGCGACCTCGACCGGACGGCTGGTCCTGTACTCGACGACCGAGGGCACGGTCGAGAGCGAGGACGGCACCCGTTTCGCTCCCGCCGCCCGGCGGTTGCTCGGCCCGGTCACCTGGACCAGGGCCGGCTACCTGGCGGAGGGCGAGCACAACGAGTACGAGCTGTCGTCCGACGGCCTGGGCTGGCAGGCCTTCACGATCCGCCGGTAGCGCCTCACTGGGGGGAGGCGCTACCGGCCGCCCGCGAGGGACGGCCGGAACTCGCCGACCTGGTGGACGTGCGACGGCTTGCCGGCGAGCGCCCGCCGGACCGCGTCGAGCACACCGGCGGAGATCTCCTGGTGGGTGAGCCAGCGGGTGCGGCCGGCGTGGCGCACGTAGCCGAGCACGACCTGCTGGGTCGGGTGGCCGTCGAGGATGGGGTCGGGACACCCCCCGACGGGGTTGGCGGAGGCGCTGCCGTGGACCTCGACCACCGGTGCGCCGGGGGCCAGCAGGGGTGAGACGGAACGCAGGACGCTGGCCCGCACCTCCCGGTGCACCCAGGCGACGAGGAGGTCGGCGGGCTCACCGAGCGCGTCCCGCGACACGTCGACGAGGGCGGCGGGTGACGTCCAGTCGGCCTTGACCCACCGTGCCCGCCGCCCACTGCCGTTGGTCGCCGGTGAGGCGGGCCGCCGTCGGCTCGGGAGGACCACGTGCCACCCGTCGTCGAGCAGGGCGGCCGCGACACCGGACAGCATGCCGGTGCCACCAAGGACGAGAGCTCGACGCGCGACCATGCACCCCTCCCGCTCAGGATGCAGTTAAGACTAGCGGTGGTGAGTCGTTTTCACTTGTCAGCCAGCGCCTCGGTAAGGCTGTACACGTTGCCCGAGTCGTCACGGAACGTAGCCTCGACGCCGTAGGGCCGCTCAGCGGGCGGCTGAAGGAAGACGACACCCCGCTCCGAAAGCTCCCGGTAGGTAGCGCGGCAGTCATCGGTGGCGAGCACGCCGTGGCCAAGCGCCCCTTTGGCGATCAACTCACGGAGCGCATCGGCCTGCTGGGGTTCGTTCCCCATCCGAGGGTCGGCAAGGATGAACTGGAGCTCCGGCTGGCCGGGCGGGGTGACGGTGAGCCACCGGAAGCCCTTCCCCGCGCCCTCGAACCCGTCACCCATGACGAGGTCCTGGCTGAGCGTGAAGCCGAGCTTGGCGGTGTAGAACTCCTTGGCCGAGTCCTGGTCGAGCACGTAGACGGTGGTGTGGGACATCCTCTGAATCATGCGGCAACGCTAGGCCCCGCCAGGCCGCCCCTGCTTGTCCAAAGTTGCTGCGCGTGGCCGAGCCCAAGCCATGACGATGCACCCCGGTATAGCGGGCGGCGTGCTCCGACTCCGGTACTCGGACGGCGAACACCCCACCAACTCCCGAAAACGCCGCGAGAAGGACCCGAGGCTGGAGAACCCGACGACCATGCAGACCTCGGTGACGGTGAGGTTGGCATGCGCCAGCATGTCCATGGCCCGCTCCACCCGCCGCCGACTCAGGTAGGCGGCCGGCGTCTCCCCAAACACAACCCGAAACTCCCGCACGAAGTGATACCGGGAGAACCCCGCAACAGCCGCCATGTCATCGATCTTGAGGGGATCGGCGTAGCGGGCATCCATGAGATCCCGCGCCCGCCGAAGATGCACAACCTGATCAATCCCCACGGCGTTGACCCTAACGCGAGCAGGCTCGGGGAGGGGTGGGACTGTCCCGGAGGAGGCAACGGCCACCACGAGGCCGAGCGAGGCGAGGCGAGGCGGAGCGGGGCGGAGCGGAGCGGGGCGGAGCGGGGCGGAGCGGGGCGGAGCGGGGCGGAGCGGGGCGGAGCGGGGCGGAGCGGGGCGGAGCGGGGCGGAGCGGGACGGGACGACGCGAAGCCGGGCGCGACACGACGCAGGGCGACACGAAGCGTCACGAAGCGAAGCGAGGCCAGGCGCGCGGCGAGGGACGCGAGGCCAGACGAGGCGCGCGGCAGGGTGCGGGCGACGCAAGGCAGGGCGACGCGGAGTCGGGCGAAACGACGCGGCACGAGGCCAGGCCAAGCCAGGCGCGCGGCGGGAGATGCGACGCGACACGAGGGCCACGCGACACGAGGGCCACGCGACACGACGGCCACGCGACACGACGGCCACGCGACACGACGGCCACGCGACACGCGGGAGCCGCGACACGCGGGAGCCGAAGCGGGACGAAGCGAATCGAGGCGAGGCGAAGCGAACCGAGGCACAGCGAACCGAACCGAGGCACAGCGAACCGAGGCGAACCGAGGCGAGGGAAGTTGGCGGTGGCTGAAAGCCCCCGCAGAAGCCTCAAGCCGCCATAGCCAACCCCACCCACCTTCCAAGCCCTCGCAACCACACCCCTCCCCCGGCCCACCCCCGGCCCCCACCCACCAGCCCAAGCAAAAACCTCAGTGAGCAGCGTCATTCCAAGACCGGCCAAACCCAACAGACACATCCAACGGCACGTCCAGCTTGTAAGCCGACCCCATCCCCTTCCGGACCAACCCCTCCGCCTCCACGCGCTCCTCCTCACAAACCTCAAGCACAAGCTCGTCATGCACCTGCAACAACATCCGCGACCGCAACCCAGCCGACCGCAACTCCCGATCAACATTCAGCATCGCGACCTTGATGATGTCCGCCGCGCTCCCCTGGATCGGCGCGTTCAGAGCCATGCGCTCCGCCATCTCACGCCGCTGCCGGTTGTCGGACGTCAGATCCGGCAGGTACCGCCGCCGCCCGAAGATCGTTGACGTGTAGCCGTCCTTACGGGCCCGAGCCACGACCTCGTTCAGATAGTCACGCACCCCGCCGAACCGGTCGAAGTACTCCTCCATCAGCCCACGAGCCTCTTCCGTCGAGATCCGCAGTTGCTGGGACAACCCGTACGCCGACAACCCATACGCCAGCCCGTAGTTCATCGCCTTGATCTTGGCTCGTTGGCCGCCGCTGACGTCGGTCGGCTCCACGCTGAAGACCCGGGCGGCCGTCGCCGCGTGGAAGTCGAAGCCGGAGTTGAAGGCCTCGATCAACGCCGCGTCGCCGGACAGGTGGGCCATGATCCGCATCTCGATCTGGCTGTAGTCCGCGGTCATCAGCGCGTCGAAGCCGGAACCCACGATGAACGTGTCGCGGATGGTCCTGCCCTCGTCCGTGCGGATCGGCACGTTCTGCAGGTTCGGCTCGGTCGACGACAGGCGGCCCGTCGCGGCGATCGTCTGGCTGTACGTCGTGTGGATGCGACCGTCCTCGGAGACCGACTTGATCAGGCCTTCCACCGTGATCTTCAGCCGCATCGCGTCCCGGTGTTCCAGCAGGTGCGCCAGGAAGGGGTGCTCGGTCTGCTCGTACAGACCCGTCAGCGCGTCGGCGTCGGTCGTGTAGCCGGTCTTCGTGCGCTTGGTCTTCGGCATCTGCAGCTCGTCGAACAGCACCACCTGCAGCTGCTTCGGCGACCCGAGGTTGATCTCCTTGCCGATGACCCGGAACGCCTCCTGCTCGGCGTGCTTCACCCGCGAACCGAAGTGCGCCTCGAGCGACGCCAGCTGCGCCGTGTCCACCGCGATGCCGACCGACTCCAGCTCGGCCAGCACCCGCAGCAGCGGCAGCTCCATCTCCACGAGCAACGAGGCCTGCCCGGTCTCGTCCAACGCCACGGCCAGCGCGTCGGCCAGCTCCGCGATCGCCCGCGCCCGCACGATCTCGCCCTCGGCGATCTTCGCGTCGTCGCCGTCCACGCCGTCCAGCAGGGACAGCTGCCGCTCCTCCGGCTGCTGCTCCACCCGCAGCTCACGCTTCAGGTACCGCAACACGAGATCGTCGAGCGCGAACGAGCGCTGGCCCGGCCGCACCAGGTACGCCGCGAGCTGGGTGTCCGTCGCGAGCCCGGCGAGTGTCCAGCCGCGGTGCCGCAGGGCGTGCAGGGACGGCTTGACGTCGTAGGTCAGCTTCGGCACCGACTCGTCGGCGAGCCACGTCGCGAGCGCCTGCTCGTCGGATTCACCCAAAGAGGTGACATCGACGTACACGCCGGTGCCGTCGGCCCGCGCGAGCGCCACCGAACGCAGCTCGACGGCCTCCCCGGCGACACCGGTCGAGCTGATCTGGAACGAAAGTCCCGTTCGTGTGCCGGCCGGGGCGTTCGTGGACAGCCAGGACCCCAGCTTGCCGGCCTCGAACGCGCCGCCGGTCACCTCGAAGCCGTGCTCGGCCTCGGGCTCCGCCGCCTCCAGCTCGCCGAACAGCCGCTCCCGCAGGATGCGGAACTCGAGGTCGTCGAACAGCTGGTGCACCGCGTTGCGGTCCCACTGCCTGACCGCCAGGTCGTCGGGCCGGACGTCCAGCGGCACGTCCTTCACCAGCTCGGTGAGCTGGCGGTTCATCAGCACGTGGGACAGGTTCTCCCGCAGCGCGTCGCCGGCCTTGCCCTTGACCTCGTCGACCCGGTCGACCAGGTCGTTCAGCGAGCCGAACTGGTTGATCCACTTGGCCACGGTCTTCTCGCCGACGCCCGGGATCTTCGGCAGGTTGTCCGACGGGTCCCCGCGCAGCGCCGCGAAGTCGGCGTACTGGTCGGGCCGGACGCCGGTCTTGGTGTGCACCGCCTCCGGGTCCATCCTGGTCACGGTGGACACGCCTCGGGTCGGGTAGATCACCGTGACCTGATCGTTGACCAGCTGGAACGCGTCACGGTCACCCGTGAGGATGAGCACCGAGTAGTCGCCGGCCACGGCCTGCGTGGTGAGCGTCGCGATCAGGTCGTCGGCCTCGAAGCCCTCCACGGACAGCGCCGGGATGGCCAGCGTGGCCAGCACGTCGTGGATGAGGCTGATCTGCCCCTTGAACTCGTCGGGCGTGGCGGACCGGTTGGCCTTGTACTCGGCGTACTGCTCGCTGCGGAAGGTCTTGCGCGAGACGTCGAAGCACACCGCGATGTGCGTCGGCTTCTCGTCCCGCAGCAGGTTGATGAGCATCGACGTGAACCCGTAGACACCCTCGGTGTGCTGCCCGGTCTTGGTGACCAGGTTGGCTTCCTTCAGCGCGTAGAACGCCCGGTAGGCCATCGAGTGGCCGTCGATGAGCAGCAACCGGCGATCGGAGGTCTTGACAGGAGCTGTGGCGGGCGTCTCAGGCACAGGGCGAGTCTAGGGTGGGGCACCGACAATTCCGCGCAGACCCCGTATGACCAGCTAGGAGACCGCGTGGCCAACTTCCCGGAGAACATGCCCGGCGTCCGGCTCGACCTGTTCGACCAGTGGCTTCCCACGAAGATGGGCATCGAGATCAAGGAGTGGGACCCCCAGCGGGTGGTCGCCACGATGCCCGTGGCCGGCAACCTCCAGCCGTACGGCCTGCTCCACGGCGGCGCGAACGCCACGCTCGCCGAGACCATCGGCTCGGTCGCGGCCGCGCTCAACGCCCCGGCCGGCCGGGTGGCGCTCGGGCTGGAGCTGTCGTGCACCCACCACCGCGCTGCCCGCAGCGGTTACGTCACGGGCGTGGCCACCCCGATCCACACCGGTCGTTCGACGTCGACGTTCGAGATCGTCATCACCGACGAGGACGGCAAGCGCACCTGCACGGCCCGCCTGACCTGCATCCTCCGCGACGCGGCCCCCGGCGCCTGACAAAAGAGAACGGACGGCGCCGCCGGCGCCGTCCGTCTCATTGAACTACTGACCCAGGTAGGCCGCGCGGACCCGCTCGTCGGCGAGCAGCTCCTGCCCGGGACCCTCCAGCGTGGTCGCCCCGAGGTCCACGACGTACCCGCGGTCCGACAGCGCCAGCGCCGCCAGGGCGTTCTGCTCCACCAGGAGGATCGTCGTCCCCTGCTGCTGCAGCTCCTTGATCGTGTCGAAGATCAGCTGCGTCATGATCGGCGAGAGACCCATCGACGGCTCGTCCAGCATGAGCAGCCGGGGCTTCGACATCATGGCGCGGCCGATCGCGAGCATCTGCTGCTCACCACCGGAGAACAGGCCGGCCTTCTGCGTGCGCCGCTCCCCCAGCACGGGGAACAGCTCGAACACCCGCCGGATGTCCGACTGCACGCCGGCCTCGTCCTTGCGGGTGTACGCGCCGAGCAGCAGGTTCTCCTCGACGGTCATCCGCGCGAACACCCGCCGGCCCTCCGGCGAGTGCGCGATGCCCCGGGACAGGATGCTGTGCGCGGGGTCCTTGACGATCGACCTGCCCTCGAACCGGATGTCACCCGCCCGTGGACGGAGCAACCCCGAGATGGTGCGCAGCGTGGTCGACTTGCCGGCACCGTTCGCCCCGATGAGGCACACGATCTGCCCCTGTTCGACGACGAACGACACGTTCCGCACGGCCTCGATCGCACCGTAGGCGACGCTGAGACCGCTGACCTCCAAGAGCGCCGTCACGGTTGGTCCTCCCTGTACCGCTCGATGACCTCGGTCTGATCGCCGGGCTGGTCGTCCCGGTACCGCGGGATGACCGTCGTCCTGGCCTCGGCGACCTCGGCCTCGACCTCCTCGCGCGGCTTGCCCAGGTAGGCCTCGATCACCCGCGGGTCGTCGCGCACCGTGTCCGGCGAGCCCTCCACCAGCACCTCGCCCTGCACGAGCACGGAGACCGAGTCGCACAGGGAGAAGATGAACTTGGTGTCGTGCTCGATCACCACGACCGAGACGCCGGTGTCCCTGATCCGGAAGATCAGCTGCCGGGCCGCCTCGGTCTCCTGCGGGTTCATGCCGGCGGTCGGCTCGTCCAGCAGGAGCACGGCCGGCTCGGTGGCGAGTGCCCGCGCGATCTCCAGCCGCCGCTGGTCACCGTAGGGCAGGTTGCGGGCCGCCGTGTTCTCGTCGCCGGTCAGGCCGACGAACTCCAGCAGCTCCCGGGCACGCTTGCGCGCCGCCCGCTCGACCCGGTGGAACCCCGGGCCGTGGAACAGGGACGCGAGCGGCCCCTGCTTCATCTGGATGTGCCGGCCGACCAGCACGTTCTCCAGCACCGACATGTTCGGGAACAGCCGGACGTTCTGGAACGTCCGCGCGATGCCCGCCACCGTGACCTTGGCCGGGTCGGACGGCAGCTGGTTGCCCCGCAGCCGCACCGAGCCTCGGGTCGGGGTGTACAGGCCGGTGAGGCAGTTGAAGAACGTCGTCTTACCGGCCCCGTTCGGCCCGATCAGACCGACGATCCGGCCCTCGCCGAGCGTCATCGAGACGTCGTTGAGCGCGGTGAGACCACCGAAGACCATGGTGACCCCGCTGGCCTCGAGCACGGTCTCGGACATGCTGTGCCTGGCCGCCGCGTTCACGCCTTGCCTCCCTTCGACGCCTCGAGCTCGTGCTCCTGCTCGATCACGGCCTGCTCCTGAACCGCCTCGATGGACTTGCCCTCGGCCGTCTCGCCGGCGAACTCCGCCCTGCGCAGCCGGTCCGGCACCAGACCCTGCGGCCGGAACCGCATGATCAGGATGAGCGCCAGCCCGAACAGCAGGAGCCGATACTCCTCGAACTCACGCAGCTTCTCCGGCAGCACGAACAGCAGCGCGGCACCCATCACCGCACCCGGGATGGAGCCCATACCGCCGAGGATGACCGCCGCGAGCAGCGTCACCGACTGCAGGAAGGTGAACGCGTCGTAGGACGAGGTGCCCAGCTTGTGCGCGAACACAGCGCCGGCGAGACCGGCGAGCGTGGCGCCGGTCAGGAAGGCCAGGATCTTCATCTTCCCGGTCTTGATGCCCATGGCGCGGGCCACGTCCTCGTCCTCGCGGATGGCGATCCACGCGCGGCCGATGCGGCTGTTCTTCAGGTTGGCGAACACCGCCATGACCAGCGCCACCAGCAGCGTGATGAGGAAGTAGTACATGACGCCGGCCGGCAGCTCGGTGCCGAACAGGGTGATCGGCTCGTTGAACTCGAGCCCGCCGACCGCGATCGCCGGGATGCTCGGGATCGCGTTCGCGCCACCGGTCAGGTCACCGATGTTGTTCTGCGCCGACCTGGTGAAGATCTCACCGAAGGCGAGGGTCACGATGGCCAGGTAGTCACCGCGGACCCGCAGCGTCGGCGAGCCGACGATGACGCCGAAGACGCCGACGACCACCGCGGCGATCACCGCGGCCACCGGGAACGGCAGCGTGATGCCGAGCTTCGCGGCCGTCGCGCCGGACAGGTTCGCCGCCACGAACGCGCCGATGCCCATGAACGCCACATACCCGAGGTCCAGCAGGCCGGCGAGGCCGACCACGATGTTCAGGCCGATCGCGGTGGCCGCGTAGATGCCGATGGTGCCGGCGACGTTCATCCAGTACTGCGTGCCCGCGCTGGTGAACGGCAGGGCCGCCGCGCAGACCAGCAGGACGACGACGCTGAACGCGCGGTGCCGCTCGGACATCCGCGAGATCCAGCCGGTGAAACCGACCCCGTGCAGCGCGCCGAGCAACCCGCCCGCCATACCGAGGAACGCGAGGAAGACCGCGCCGGCGTACGGCGAGGAGACGCCGGCCGAGCCGCCAGCGGTCAGCGTCTCCGACACCAGCCACAGCATGGCGACGAACGAGACCAGCAGCACGGCCCACGAGAACAGCCGCTCCGCCCAGCCGGTCCACCCGAACGGCGCGTCCGGCCAGTGCGGGATGTCGTCGATGCCGACCGCCCCGGCGCCGAAGATCAGCGCCAGCCCGCCGAGGATGCCGGCCACGGCGCCGAACGCGTAAGCCCCGTCCGCTGCCGTGATCGCACCGAGCCCGCCACCCTCCGAGGTGATGAAGATGGCGCTGACGACCGAGATCGCCAGGCCACCCCAGCCGAGCGCACGCAGCGCGCGCCCCTTGCCGAGCAGCGGGACGAACGTGATGACCACCCCGGCGATGCCGAACAGCAGCATGTGCCACCGGAAGCCGGTGAGCTCGAACGGCGCGTCGAAGAACTGCAGCGTCGCCTTGTCCGGGTAGGCGCCCTCGTTCAGCAGGAACGTCGCCCACGGGAGCATGGCCGCGATCAGCAGCAGCACGCCGCCGATCGCGCTGAGCGGCCGGCCGAGCGCGCGCGGGACCAAAGCTGTGAACCGGCTCATGCGCGCACCTTCTCCGACTCACCGAACAGACCCTGGGGCCGGAACACCAGCACGAGGATGAGGACCACGAAGATCCACACGTAGTCGTACTGGGTGCCACCCGGCAGGTACTGGCCACCGAGCGTCTTGACCATCCCGATGATGAAGGCGCCGATCACGGCACCGGGCAGGCTGCCGATGCCACCGAGGACGGCGGCGGTGAAGGCGAAGATGCCGTTCTGGAAACCGGCGCGGACGCCGAGCGTCTGGACGTGCATCCCGAACAGGACGCCGGCCACGCCCGCGAGCACCGCGCCGATGACGAACGTCAGCACGATCACCCGGTCCGGGTTCACACCCATCAGCCGCGCGGTGTCCGGGTCCTGCGAGGTCGCACGCATCGCCCGGCCCAGCCGGGACCGGTTGACGTACAGCTGCACCAGCGCCCCGAGCACCACGGCCGTCACGATCAGCAGCAGGCCGGTGGCCGGGATCTCGACCGAGCCGATCTTGATCTGGGTGTTGACGAACGCCCTGGGGAACGACTGGGACCGGTCCGCGTCCGGGAACCAGATCCGCACCGCCTCCTGCAGCGCGATGGACACACCGAGCGCGGTGATCAGCGGCGCCAGTCTCGGCGCGTTGCGCAGGGGCCGGTAGGCGAAGCGCTCCATGAGCATCGCGATGGTCACCGCGACGACCACGCCGCCGACCAGCATCAGCGGCAGCGCCGCGTACCATTCCATGTCCTTGACGCCCGGTACGAAGCGCCACACGGCGAGTCCCCCGAACGCGCCGGTCATGAACACCTCGCCGTGGGCGAAGTTGATCAGCTGGATGATGCCGTAGACCATCGTGTAGCCCACGGCGATCATGCCGATGGTGGCGCCGAGCACGAGTCCGTTGGCGATCTGCTGTAACAGAGTTGTCACATCTGCCTCCATAGACGGCGGGGGTGGGTTGGACCCACCCCCGCCGTCGTGTCACGAGTCACGAGATCCGTCGAAACTCGTCAGCTCAGCCCTCGAACTTGCCGGTTTGCACGGGCGACCACTCGGTGCCCTTGACCTGGTAGACGGTGAGAACCGTGTTGGTGCTGTCGCCGTTCTCGTCGAACTTCACCTCGCCGGTCGCGCCCTCGGCCGAGTAGTCCTGCACGGCGTCGAGCAGCGCGTCGCGCTTGTCGGTGCTCCACTCGCCGTCGCCGATGGTCTTGGCCAGCGAGCCGATGATGGCGTTGGCGGCGTCGTAGGAGAAGGCACCGTAGGCGCTGTAGCCCTCCTTGAAGCCGGCCTTGTCGTACGCGTCGACGAACGCCTTCGCGCTGTCCAGCGTGTCCGTCGGCGCACCGACGGAGGTGGCGAGGTCGCCCTCCTTGCCGCCGAGCTCGATGAACGCCGGGTCGTAGATGCCGTCGCCACCCATCACCGGGACGTTGATACCGGCGCTGGCCAGCTGCTTGGACAGCGGGCCGGCCTGCGGGTACTCACCGCCGAAGTAGACACCGTCCGGGTTGAACGGCTTGATGGCCGCGATGACGCTGGAGAAGTCGGTGTCGTTCTCGCCGACCTTCTGGCGGGTGACGATCTTCGCACCCTTCTTCTCCGCCTGCGTGGTGAAGGTGTCCGCCAGGCCCTCACCGTAGGTCAGGCCGTTGGTGACGATGGCGATGTTCTTCTTGCCACCCTTGTCGATCAGGTAGTTCGCCGCGTACGGGCCCTGCAGCGAGTCCACCGTGCAGGTGCGGAAGTAGGTCTTCCAGACCCGCTTGGGGTTATTCAGGTAGTCCTCGCCCTTGGTCAGCGTGTCGTTCGTGTTCGCGGGCGAGATCTGCAGGATGTTGTTCTGCGCGAGGATCGGCGCGACACTCTGCGCCACCGACGAGTTCAGCGTGCCGACCACGCCGACCACGCCTTCCTCGGAGGCCAGCCTGGTGGCGGCCTGGGCGCCCTTCGTCGGGTCGCGCTCGTCGTCCAGCGGCTCGAGAGCGAGCTTGTAGCCGGGGACCTTGCACTCCTCGTTGGCCTGGTCGACCGCGAGCTGCGAGGCGTTCTTGATGCCGAGGCCCAGTGCGGCGAGGTCGCCGCTCAGCGGGGCGATGACGCCGACGACCAGGGTGCCCTTGCTCTGGTCACAGCTACTCCCCTGGTTGCCACTGCCACCACCCGGCGACTCTTCCTTGTTCGTGCTGCAAGCCGCGAGCAGCAGAGCACCAGCTGCTACCAGAGCCGCGGCTTTCACCGTCTGGTTTCGCACGTGACGTCCCTTTCTCCGTTATCTGTCCGAGCAGTGCCGCATAGCATGCCGAACCGGGCCCCCGTCCATGTCGGAGGGCTTGCCGGAACCTAGTAACCGAGCGCAGTCCTAGTCACGTCTGAACAGCCCTCGTGACCAGACTGCAACTAAATTGACCGTCCGTGTCCGCTCATCGGACGAAGCCGGACCTTCCGGTCATGGTCAGGTAACACGATCTCAACTTCGCAACGGGCCACTTTGGACCGGGGTTGCCCCTTCTACTCTTCTGATGTGCCCTCCAGAACACGCGTGCTGATCTGGCTGGGCGCGGTCGCGCTCATCGCCGGCGCCGTGGTCACCCTCCGTGCCACCGACGAGCCGAAACCCAGCGACACGCAGGGTGACGACCGGTCGGAGCCGGTGGTCGTCGACCGGTACGCGGCGGACTATGTGGTGCTGCCCACACCTGACCGCGCGCCGCAGCCGCCTGCCAACGTCGTCGCCACGCCGATGGGGTTCAACGGGTTGCTCGTGTCGTGGGCCGACGGGCTGCCCGGCGGCCGGGCGCCGTTCGGGACGGCGGGTTACGAGGTGCGCTGGCGGCAGGACGGCGAGACGCACACGAGGCTGGTGGCCACGCCGGACGTGCTGCTGGACCGGCTGGACGGCGCGCACCGCGTGCGGGTGGAGGTGCGCACGGTCGACGCGTTCGGGCGGCGGTCCGCGCCGGTCGTGGTGGACCAGGCCTCGCCGCAGACCAACGCCGATCGCTGGGCGACCGCGATGACCGGGATGTTCGACGACTTCACCCAGCCGGCGCGGGTGGCCGAACGGTGGCACCTGTCCGGGTACCGCGGGTGCGTCGACGTGGTCGCCGAGCGCGGGCACGGGTTGCCGGTCGAGCTGGGTTGCGGCGCGGACGTCGCGGTGCTGCGGGCCCGTCAGCCGATGACGCTGACCCCGCCGAACCCGGCCGGTGAGCTGGGCAGGGTCGCCGTCCGCACGGACAGCGCGGGCATCGGCGGCGAGCTGACCGTCACGCTGGCGCCGGGCCCGGTCGACCGGGTGGGCGTGGAGCAGCGCGGGGAGTTTCCCGCCCGCGACACGACGCTGCCGGGCGGCACGATCCGGGTCGGCATCGACGACGAGGGCGTGCGGGTGAGTGCGGCGCCCGACGTGCCCGGGGTGGTGCCAGGCCCGCTGGAGGTGCTCCCGGCGCCGGTGCGGGGGCCGGGCGTGCCGCACCTGTTCGAGGTGGTGCTCACGACGTCCGGCCTGCGGGTCTACCAGGACGGGGTCGCGGTGGCGGTGGCCGGCGTGGTGCCGTCGTGGTCGACGGCGTCGGTGCTGCTGGGTCTGCGCGGCCCGGACCGGCGGCGGTCGCGGGTGCACGTGCTGGCGGCGGGGTTCAGCGGGCCGGCCACGCAGGTGCCGGTGGTGCACGAGGTGCTGGTGAACCCCGGCACGCAGCGGGTGCTGGACCTGACCGAGCAGTCGCCGCAGCTGGGCATCGCCCGGGCGCCCCTGGCCACCGCGGCGTCGGCCCGCCTGGTCGCGACGATCATGGTGGCGAGCGGCATGGACCCCAACGGTGTCGTCATGCAGTTCGGTGACCTGCGCGTGCCGGCGCGGCCCGTGGTGGCGGCGCCGTCGGCGGAGAACGGCGCCGCGGTGACCGTGGCGACCGACGTGCCGCCGGCGCTGCTCGGTGTGTCCGGGTCGGCGTCCATCACGCCGTTCGTCCTGCGCGCGCCGGGTGCCAGCCAGCAGGTCCGGCTGGTCGAGACGTACCTGGAGGTCACCCCGGTCGGGGGCGGCCGGCCGCCCGCGCTGGACCTGGAACCGGGCCGGCGCCCGGGTGCCGACATGCTGCCGTCCATCGACGCGGTGCTGTGCGACGCGGCGGGCAAGCCCCTGACCACGGCCGTCATCCCGCGCCGAGGCCAGGTCGTGCTGAACGTGACGCTGGACGCGACGAGCAACCAGTGGGAGACCGGGTCGGTCGGTGGGGTGCAGGGCTTTCAGGTGTGGTTGGACGGCCGCCTGATCGCCGGCGTACCGACGCACCTGGACGGGCCAGGCCTCGGCGGCAGGCATGTTCTGTCGATCGCCTCGGCCGGCCTGAAGAGAGGTGCGCACGTCATGGAGGTACGCCAGTACGCCATGAACGGCACCGACCGCCCGACGTCGGCCGTCCTGAACTTCACCGTCAGGTGATGTTCTCCACCACTGCCTGCGCGACGGCCTTCATGGTGGCGCGCCGGTCCATGGCCGTCCGCTGGATCCACCGGAAGGCCTCGGGTTCGGAAAGCCCCTGCTTGGTCATGAGGAGCCCCTTGGCCCGCTCGATGAGCTTGCGGGTCTCCATCCGCTCGGTGAGCGTGGCGACCTCGTTCTCCAGCGCCTGCAGCTCGGAGAACCGGCTGACGGCGAGCTCGATCGCCGGCACAAGATCGTGCTTGGCGAACGGCTTGACGAGGTAGGCCATGGCCCCGGCCTCCCGAGCCCGCTCGACAAGATCCCGCTGACTGAACGCGGTAAGGATGACAACGGGGGCGATCCGCTCCCCCGCAATCCGCGCGGCGGCGTCGATCCCGTCCAGCTTGGGCATCTTCACGTCGAGAATGACAAGGTCAGGCCGCAGCTCCGCAGCCAACGCGACGGCCTGTTCACCGTCCGCAGCCTCCCCGGCGACGTGGTAGCCCTCTTCCTTGAGCATCTCCACAAGGTCAAGACGAATGAGCGCCTCGTCCTCCGCGACGAGCACGCTACGCTGCACGGCCGGGCCGGACTGGGCCTCGGCAGCCTGATCGGTCACCGGGGTCCTCCTGAATCGATCGGTCTGAGCCTCCAGCGTACCGGCGGCAGGACCTGCCGGGGCCGTACACACGGCGTGATCAGCACAACGTTAACGGGCCAGCAACAGAACATCCCCCAAGAGGATGACGTGCACCACACTGCCTCTTCTGTGGCTGTACTGCCGGTAACCCGCAGTACACGCCTCCGGTCCGTTTGGTTGGGCCCTCTCACCACCCCGACCGCCTTATCCGCCAAGATGACAACCCTGACGACCGGCGCACAGTCGATCCCGTAGAGTCGTCGTGCGCCAAGCCCCCGTAGCCCAACCGGCAGAGGCAACGGATTCAAAACCCGTCCAGTGTGCGTTCGAATCGCACCGGGGGCACCCTCTCTGATCTGCCAATCTCCGCCTCTGACCTGCGGAAACTCCCGCCTCTCGTGATCATGGCTCGTCCGGCTCTGTCCGGCCGTCATCGGCTGAATCCAGGTGGTCTCCCCCGTAGCGCCCCCGCAAGCCAGGTACCCGACGGCTTTGTCTACATACGTGGAGGCATAGCGACAGGGACAGGCTTGTCGAGCTGGTCGCAGGAGACGAAGAACTGACTAGGCACCGATACTTGCATCGTCCCCGAGGCGAAGAACTCGTGGTTGGCGTGTTGCACCAAGTCGATGTTGACCGGGACGCCTCTCGTCAAGCCCTCGGGGAACGTTCCAAGATCCATCGTGACGCCAGTCGCATCCTGCGTCCCACAGTTCACCAGGCGGTACCGACTCTTACCGGCATGATCGATCCTGAAACCGGGAGCTTTCGCTGCTTCTGCCTGCTTCGTGTCGTAACGGGTGTCCAGCCGTTTAGACAGCCGTCCTACGAGGAAGCCGAGCACCGCTGGCCCACCGATCTTGAGTGTTTCCAACCACCACATGGTCTCGATACCTCCTTCATGACGCTGGCAGGACCATATGGACGTGGCACAACTTCCCGCCGACGTCGCCGGCGTGTCGTACGACGGTCACCCGTTCTAGTGTTCGTCGCTCCAGCCAAGCGCCCGTTCGATCCGCTCATGGGCCGCTGCTTCCAGGCCGGCGATCACCTTCGCGTAGATCTGATGCAGCACTGCCACAGAGTGACCGGCCCACTCAGCGCACTGTGTTGAAGGCACGCCGGCCGCAAGCCAAGTCGACACACAGGCGTGCCGGAGGTCATATGGCCGGCGAGCGAGCTTGGAGGCGTACTCCTCCTCCGTGAGCGCCGCCTTGCGCGCCTTGTCCCACACCCGCGCGATGGTCGACTCAGCGAGGTCACCGCCGAGCAGGCTGCGGAACAGCCGGCCGTCACTCGCGGTCCCAAACTGGGCCAGGTGCTCATGCAGGATGCGGGTCAGCGGCGGTGGCGAGGGGACATGCCGAACCTCACCCTTGGCCCGCTGCTTGAGCTGCCGCCGGTCCCGCCGCTCACCCGAATCAGTCCACGCCGCGCCGGCAATCGGTGCTGACACCGACAGCATCAGCTCACCCCAGCCCGACTCGGGCAGGGCCAGATCCTCTTTGGACAGCATCGCGGCTTCCTCGGGTCGCAACGCCGCGTAGTACATGACGGCGAAGAAGGTCCGCAACCGAGGCCCCGCTGACCGCCGAGGCTGCCCTTGGACCTTCTGAGCAGCCACGGCGTCGAGCAGCTGTTCGGCCTGCCGAACGTTGATCACCACGCGCCTGTCGATCGCGCGAACGGTCTTGGGCGCTTGCCATTTCACTTCAGAAAGCCGGTTCGCCGTAAGCAGTTTCCGCTCAACCGCATAGTCGAGCACGTTGTACAACACGGCCCGTTTCCGCGTGACCGTCTTGGCAGCCGCCTGCTTTCCGTCCATTTTCAGCGACAGCGCATCCAGCGCCTTTCGCAAGTTCGCAACATCATCGAGCACTGAAACCAAGGCGGTATTGGTGTCCAGCCATTTGAGCGCTTGCACGATGTCCCGCGGCTTCGCATCCTCCCGCCGTTTCTTGTTGAAAGCCCACCCGGTCATCGCCTTGCGCAGAACGTCCGCACGCGGCCTACCCCGATCAGACGTGAGCATCATCGGCGTGACAGTGGCAAGCGTGTCCGCGATTCCCGCTCGCGTCTTGGCCGCCGCACGCGGCCACTTCATGTCGACATACTCCTGCGCGAAGGAGAACCACGGTGCCGTAACGTCCGCTCGCGACATCGACACCGGACGGCGGAGGAGTGTGGAAGCGTTTCGGAGCCGCTGCCCTGCGCCAGGCGTGCCCTGTTGCCGCGAAAGCTATGAGCGGCTTTCTCGCAACTCGTCTGCCCATTCGGCGAAGAAGGCGCGTAGAGCCGCTACATCTACCGCACCGAGGCTCAAGTCGAGGTCGGTGTAGCGCGGGAGCGCGTCGAGGGCTTCGACGAAGTAGCGCAGGTCGAAGCCGGGGTTGAGGTCGCTGGCCCAGGCCAGGAGCTGCGCCTTGCCGTAGGTGTGGGTCAACGCGAAGACGTCCACGAAATCGCGGGCCGCGAAGCGGTCGAACAGGGCGATTACTTTGCGGGCCGCCAACTCTTGTGGGGCGTACGTCGGGCCGGCCACGCTCATCGTCGGTGGTTGTTCTGGCCGCGCGTCTAGTGCGATGTCCACGAGAAGGTCTTCTGGACCTGCCACCTGCAGGCGGCTGAAGGTCTCTTCATCTTGGAGTGTCTGGACGGTCCAGCCGTGTTCGTGTACTGCTGCGATCAGCTCGTCACGCGCTGCGGCGACGTCAGCTTGCTGGGCGGTGAAGAAGTCCAGGTCTTGTGTCGGGCGGGACGTCAGATGCTGTGCGATGAGCGCGGCGCCACCGGCGAGAACGAAACCATCGCTGGCGGGCAGGCTGAAGAACAGCCGTGCGACCTGGAGTTGGAACGCGGTGAGAGGGATCTCCTCGGAGCTAGTTGTCACTATGCGGGGACCAGCTCCGAGATCAGCGGATCCCAGGCCGCGCGAACGTCGCGAGGCAGGACCAGCTCGTCCCACAGGTCAACCAGTAGGACGCCGTCGATGTAGGTGAGCACGTCCTTCTCGTCGCCCTCCCGCAGCACTGCCTCGTAAACACGGGCGCGGTCCGACCGATCCCTGAGGCGGTACTCCCGGCCGGGCTGAGACCAGTTCAGGGACAGGGGCAGCTCCACAGTCGCCAAGGCCTTGTGCAGCGGGAGCGATGGGAGCTGGTCCGGCACCAGGTAGACGCGACCTCGAGTGCCCGGGACAGGGTGGAACGTGATGCGCGGACGCATGTCGAGTTCGTAACCCGACGCACTCAGCAGGCGCTCCGCGGTGTCAAGCGTCGGCTTCTTCCGGCCGTTCTCATAGGCCGACACCGCCGTGCGCGACGTGTGCGCTTGCTGGGCGAGCTGATCCTGCGTCAAGCCGGCCCTGTGCCGCGCCTCCTCCAACAACCCTGCTACGGACACCGCCAGCACCTCCCAACAGACTCAGCGAGGGTATCTACTTAGATACGGTACGCCGTGCGCAGGTCGGTCGGCAACCGAGACCACTTCTGACCTGTGGCTTCGTGGGTAGTACGCAGTGTGCGCGCCACCTCTGTTCATCTGGGCGGCCGGTGAGCCGAACTGTCCTGACCTACGCTCCTCCCCCGATACGCCCCCGAGGAGCGGCGACGACACCTATAAGGGCAGGTCAGTACTGGTTCGGCAGACTGGTTCAAAACCCGTCCAGTGTGCGTTCGAATCGCACCGGGGGCACGTACAGCATCCGCACGAGATGCGTCTGGTATCTGACCAGGCGTTTCTTGTGCGGTGTCCATGATGTTGGTGATCCTTTCTGCTGCTGCGGCGATGACGGGTAGGTCGTCGGCGGGGAGCCGGATGTTGATCGTGACGTCGTCGCTGTCCTCGTGTAAGCGGACGGTGAGGTGGGTGATCTCGAACAGCGCCCGCAAGAGCTTGTCGGGCGTCTCGGTCAGGTTCAGCGTCAGATACGGCAGCGCGTCCAGCAGGTCGACGTCCTCAGCGGTTGGCCGAGGCGGCCCGGCCTGGTCGGCAGCGTCGAGTTCGGCGATGGCCGTGAGGGCGGTCCGGCGTTCGGTTTCCAGGGTGTTGTAGGTCTGGCGCAGCCCTTGGCTGAACGGGTCGTCGGGGTCGGCGTCCTGGGCTTGGCGCATGATGTTGTTCTGGCGGCGGGCGAGGTCGGCGAGAGTGCGCTGGAGGCGCTCTCGGTCGGCCTCTCGCTGCCGGGTCTCGCGGTCGTCGACTCTCGCGAGATCGGCCGCGAACAGCTCTCGCCGGTGCGGGCCGAACACGCGGGCGGTGTAGACGTGCGAGACGGCGTCGAGAATAGCGTCCTCTCGGATGTAGGCGGCCTTCTCGTGCCCGGCGTGCTTGTCCGGTCTCCCTCGGTTGTTGGAGGCGGGGTTGCACATGTAGTAGTACGAGCCGTGGCGGTGGTTGCCGTACATCCGGCGCCCGCAGCCGTGGACGACCATGCTCCGCAGCACGTAGGTCCGCTTCGTCGCGGGGTGGGTGTTGGGGGCGTTGCCGTCGCGGGAGCCGCGCTTGGCTTTGCGGCGGGCGGTGAGTTCGTCGTACATCCACTTCGGGATCAGCGGCTCGTGCACCGGCTCCGCTGACCACACCCACAGCGCCGGATCGTTTACCTTCCCGCGTCGGGAGCGGGAGGCGCGTTTGTTGTACACCTGGTAGCCGGTGTACTTGGCGTTGGTCAGGATCTCGAACACGCTGGTCTTGCTCCACGCACCCCGCGCCCGGGTCTTGCCCGGCGGTTCGGGTGGCGGGTACTTGGCTGGGTCGGCGTTGAGCCGGTCGGCGATGGTGCCGTAGCCGAGGTTCTCGTGGTAGCGCCACAGGGCGATCTGGGTGACCGTCTCCCCCCGTACCCCGTCCGGCTCCAGCCGGCTCTTGGTCTGGCCTTTGGCGGCCTTCATGGGGTTGGGGTGGCGGTAGGTCTTGGCCCGGTACCCGTAGGGCGGTTTGCCGATGTTCCACCCGTCCCGTATATGGGTGCACAGGCCGCCCCAAGATTGTTCGCCGGTGTTGTAGGCCTCGTGCTCGGCCACCGCTTGGTTGATCCGCCGCAGCAGGATCCGCTGGGCGCGTGAGCCGTCCAGGCTGATCGGCTCGTTCGCGGCGAACAACGGCACGTCCGCGCGTTCCAGATCCCGCTCGATCGACATCCCCTCGAACGCGCGGCGGGCGACCCGCGAGATGCTCTCGCAGATCACCACGTCGAACCGCCGCTTGGGGTGTGCGGCCTCGGCGAGCAGGTCGCCGACGCCGCCGTCGCGGGGGATGGGGATGTTGAACTTCTCGTACCCGGTCTTGAGGCCGCGTTGGTCGAGTTCGAGGCGGCCGGACTCGACGTCGTAGAAGTAGGCGACGATCACCCATGCCTCGGGCAACGCGTTCTTGACGTTGTGGACCTGCCGCATCACCGACTGCCGCGGATCCTGCAAGTCCTCGGTCGAGGTGCGGCACAACACCGCAACCCGCACCTCCCCGCCCAGGAGCTGGCCCAGCAACGCTGAGCGCATGCCCAGCGGGGAGACCGCGTAGTCGGACAACCCGGACGGCCCCGTGCCCGGCACCGCCGGTTTGGGTAGCGGGCCGCGCCGCCGCGCGGACGGCGGCGGGTCAGCCATGGGGTCACGCGCGTCAGGCGCGTGTGTCATCGGTATCACCATCCTCACCAGAAACAGCGTCAGAACCTGTCTCGGAATCGGTCTCGGATTTCCTTTGTTCGGTGTGCGCCCAGCCGAGCAGGTCCCGAACAATTTCGTTCAGTTTTTCGCGTAATCGGTCGCCTTCTGGCCCACCGATCCACTCAATTTCTCCCCAGTAGCGGCGATCCTCGCCGCGTTTGCGCGATTGATCATACCACCACACTGGGTCATCCGAACCAGATTCCGGCAGCTCCTCCGGCAGAGACTCCGACTGAGACCTTGGCGGAGTGTCAGGCAAACCCGCGATGTCATCGTCGGGTGCCGGGCGCGGCGATGGGATATGAAAATCGTGCGCGTCGCCGCTCTTGTGGTGATTGCCGGGGTCGTTTTCCGATGCGAGATCGGCCCCCATGTTTCCTTTCCTCTCCTTCTTCGTAGGCACTGACACGTGCCCGCGAAGACGACCCCAGTACCTCTCCGCGCACACGCGCCTCTTCCGGCGCGCGGGAGAGTCGGCGCCCCACTCGGGCAGCCAACAGGGGGGAGGAAAGCCGCCAACTAACCGGCGCCCCCACGCTTGATCCACCGTAACATCAACACGGCCCCGATTGCATATGCACACATCCGATCACATGCCGTGACACACGCGCCGTCTACCAGCGGGTTTGTCTCATCACCACCACCATCCGACGCGATATGACCGGGCGGGCGGGGTGTGGCTACTTTGTGGCAGAAACGATGCCACAAGCGATGGCGGCCATCTCGGGGCCGAAGCGTGCCGGTGGGACGTCGAGCCGCTGTGGATGCCCGTGGTGTGGGTGAGATTTGGTCGAGGGTGTGGGCGGATGTGGTTCTTCAGTCCTTCCTCTCTCGTTCCGGCGAGGCGGAGCCCTGCTGACTGGCACGGAGCACGGCTCGATAGAAGGCGCGGGGCTCGGGCGAGTCGGGCAGTGGGCCGCGGGCGGGGGCCTGGAAGGACTGGAGCATCAGGGCGACGACGCGTTTCCAGGCGTCGGGAGCGGTGTCGCCGGTGGCGTTGACGACGCCGGCAGTGACCATGTGCATCAGCACCAGGTCCTCGGGGGTGAAGTCCTCACGCAGGCGTCCTGCGGCCTTGGCGCGGCCGATGAGCTGGACAACGGCCTCGTACGCCTGGTCTCGGCGCTGCTCCAGAGCCTTGGCTGTGGGGAAGGTCATGGTCAGCACGTCGGCGAAGCCGTGGTCGGCGGCCTGCATCGCGCAGGCGGTTTCGATGAACCCCGCGAGACCGTGCCAGGGATCGGGGTCGTCGAGCGCGACGGCGACCGCGTCGACGTAGGCGTCCATACGGTCGGCGAAGACCGCGGCGACCAGTTCCTCCTTTGTCGGGAACCGGCGGAACAGCGTGGCGATGCCCACCCCCGCCTCGCGGGCCACGGAAGCCATGGAGGCATGCAGGCCCTCACGCCTGAACACCGTGCGCGCGGCGGCGACGATCCGCGCGCGGTTGCGCTCCGCGTCGCTGCGCAGAGGCTGCCCGGCAGCGTCATCGCCGGCTTGGGCGCCAGGGTTCATGACACTCACCCTACCGAATCGGAATACCCTATCCACTTCTAGTGTTATCGTGGGCATCGCGAACCGGACAGGCCTTTCCGGATCGTGAACCGGATAGCCCTTTCCGTATCGAGCGATACCGACGTCAAGGAGTTGATGATCATGCGCGCTGTGACACTGCCGCAGGTACCCGGCAGACCCGAGGTGACCGACGCGGCGGTGCCCCGCCCGGAGGCCGGTGAGGTGCTGGTGAAGGTGGCCGCGTCCTCGGTGAACGGCTTCGACCTGGGCACGGCGGCCGGATACCTGCAGGGCATGATGGAGCACCGCTTCCCGCTGATCCCCGGCAAGGACTTCGCCGGCACCGTCGAGGCGGTCGGTGCGGGTGTCGAGGGTTTCACGGTCGGCGACGCCGTGTTCGGCGTGGTCACCAAGGCGCACCTGGGCACCGGTTCGATGGCCCAGTACGTCGCCGTTCCCGCTGCCATCGGCATCGCCCACCGGCCCGACGGGGTCTCCGTGCGTGACGCCGGCGCGCTCGGGCTGGCGGGCACCGCCGCCGTCGACGGTCTCGCCCTGCTCGGCCCGCTGGCGGGCGCGACGGTGCTGATCTCCGGTGCCACCGGCGGCGTGGGTGCCATCGCCGTACAGCTGGCCGCGGCCCGGGGCGCGCGCGTGATCGCCACAGCCAGGTCGGGTTCCGAGAGCGGCTTCGTCTCGGCGCTGACCGACGCCGAGGTGACCGTCATCGACTACACCCGGGACGTGACCGCGCAGGTCCGGGCGATCGCCCCGGACGGCGTGGACGCGGTGCTGCACCTCGCCGGGGACCTGGCCGAGCTCACCGCGCTCACCCGCGACGGCGGCGCCGTCGCCTCCGCCCTCACCGTCCCCGAGGCCTCGGAGGACCGCAAGCTGCAGACCGCCATGATCCAGTCCAACCCGACCGCCGACACCCTGTCCACCCTCGCCGCGCAGGTCGCCTCCGGCGCCCTCACGGTGCCGGTGAACTCCGAGTTCGACCTGGAGCGTGCCCCCGAGGCATTCGCCGCGTTCGGCGCCGGCACCGTCGGCAAGATCGCCATCACCGTCGCCTGACCCGTCCGTACCCCACGACGCTTCCCCCATCGAAAGGACTTCACCATGCCCAGCATCGCCATCGTCGGAGCCGGCCCCGGAATGGGCCTCGCCATCGCCCGCACCTTCGGCTCGCGCGGCTTCGACGTCGCTCTCATCGCCCGCAACCACGCCAAGCTCGACGACCTGGCCGGCCGGCTCACCGCCGAGGGCATCACCGCCGCGGCGTTCCCGGCGGACGTGCTCGACCACGACGCGCTGACCCAGGCCCTCAAGGACGCCGCCACCCGCTTCGGCGGCATCAACGTCCTGGAGCACTCCCCCGCTCCGAGCATCGACTCCATGACCCTCACCTCCCCGTCCCAGACCAGCCCATCGGATGTGCAGGGATGGATCGACTTCCTGCTCTGCAGCGCCATCACCGCCACCCAGGCCGTCCTGCCCGCGATGCGTGAGGCCGGCGCGGGCACGCTGCTCTTCACCAACGGTGCCGGCTCGGTCGACCCCATCCCGATGCTCGGCAACGTCAACCCCGCCCAGGCGGCGCTGCGCAACTGGGCGCTCAACCTGCACAAGGAGCTGGCCGGCACCGGTATCCAGGCCGCGCACGTCGCCATCGGCGTGTGGATCGGCGCGGGCGGCCCTCCCGAAATCCCGACCGCCGAGGCCGAGGAGATCGCCCCTCTCTACTGGGACCTGCACACCCAGCGCGACGAAGCCGAGCGCGTCTTCACCGGCTGACGCCGCCCAGCTCTCCGCCTTTGAATCTTGATCCGCTCAATCCTCATCCGCCGCGGCGATCCCCGCCGCGCGGGGAGGCACCTGCGGCAGCGTCGGCATCGCCGCCGCCTCACTGCGCAACTACGCGATGCATCCCGTTCACGGTCGACCACCAGTGCGGCTTCTGGGCGGGCCGCGAAGGTGACGGCCACCGATGAGTTCGGCCGGCGACGAGCGCTTACCCAGCATGCGCGAAACGGAACATCCGCTGTCGGTACGAGATGGAAGGAACTGTGACATGAATAGGCGAACAGTGTTGGCGGGTGCGGCGGCGATCGGCGCGTCCGCGTTGACCGCTGGTGTGGTGCCGAGCGGTCCGGTGGCGCCGGCGTCGGCCGACGTCAGCGGGTCGTGGCGGGCTGGACTCGCGCGGCTGCACGAGGCGATGGCGGCCCGCGTCGCGCGGCGCGAGCTGCCCGGCATCGTCTACCTCGTCGCGCACCGCGGCCTGCTACACGTCGACACGATCGGCACCTTGACGCTGGATGGCCACGAGCCGATGCGACGGAGCACGCCGTTCCGGATGGCCTCGATGACCAAGCCGATCATCGCGGCAGCCACGATGATGCTGGTCGAGGAGGGCCGGCTGGCACTGGACGAGCCGGTCGACCGGCTGCTGCCCGAGCTGGCCAACCGGCGGGGGCTCCCCCCGGTCGGCGGGCCC
>Ga0081539_10000776_pt1 | contig 62705 bp, 74 predicted proteins | sample TabmetS4T2R2_FD_71023 | JGI IMG/M metagenome (GOLD analysis project Ga0081539, IMG submission 71023) | Tabebuia heterophylla rhizosphere microbial communities from the University of Puerto Rico - S4T2R2 | ecosystem: Host-associated > Plants > Roots > Rhizosphere ...
GACGCCCACCGGCTGGCCGCCGCCAAGCAGGCCGCCAGGGACGCCGGCGCGGTGGTCGTCCTCAAGGGCGACGACACGATCGTCACCGACGGCGAGCGGGTCGCGGTCAACGCGCTGGCCGCGCCGGCGCTCGCCACCGCCGGCACCGGCGACGTCCTCTCCGGCGTCACCGCCGCCCTGCTCGCCCGCGGGCTCGAGCCCTTCGCGGCGGCCTGCGCCGCCGTGCTCGCCCACGCCCGAGCCGGACGCGAGGCAGCGGCGCGGATCGGGGTGGCCGAGTCGGTGATCGCCAGCGACGTGATCGCGGCGCTTCCGGTCGGCCTGCGTCCCTCGACTCTCGAATAATCTGCGCCGATGGAGCGCGCCGTCGCCCGGATCGACTTCGATGCGGTCCGTGCCAACTGTGCCCGGCTGAAGACCGAGCTGGGGGAGGGAACCGAGCTTTGCGCGGTCGTCAAGGCCGATGGCTACGGGCACGGCGCTGAGGGCTGCGCCGCCGCCGCGGTCGCCGGCGGCGCGAGCTGGCTGGCGGTCGCGACCGCGGTGGAGGCCGCGGCGCTGGCCCCCCGCTACGGCCACCTGCGGCTGCTGACCCTGGGCGCGCTGAGCGCCGAGGAGGTCGAGATCGTGCTCGCCGCCGGCTCGGAGCTGAGCGTCTGGCGCGAGGGGTTCCGCGCCCTGATCTCCGAGCGCGCCGCGGCGCGCGGCTCGGTCGCCCGCGTCCACGTCAAGCACGACAGCGGCATGGGGCGGCTCGGAAATCCCGACCCCGAGGAGGTGCTGGAGCTGGCCCGGGCCTGCGCTGCCGACCCGGCGCTGGAGCTGGCCGGGATCTGGACCCATTTCGCGACCGCCGACGAACCGGATTCCGACTTTCTCGACGAGCAGCTCACCCGCTTCGAGCGGGTCGCCGCGCGGGTCAAGGAGGAGTTCCCCGAGGTCGTCGTCCACGCCGCCAACAGCGCCGCCGTCTTCCGCGAGCCCCGCTCCCACTTCGACATGGCCCGCTGCGGAGTGGCGATCTACGGCCTCGACCCCTTTCAGGGGGACCCGGCCGAGCGCGGCCTGGCGCCGGCGCTCTCGCTGCGCTCCTACGTCGCCGACGTCAAGCGCTTCCCGGCCGGCGCGAGCGCCGGCTACGGGCGGAAGTGGAAGGCGCCGGCGGACACTTGGGTCGGGGTGATCCCGCTCGGCTACGGCGACGGGGTCCGCCGCGGGCTCAGCAACAACGCCGAGGTCCTGGTCCGCGGCCGCCGCCACCCGCTGGTCGGGACCGTTTCGATGGACAACGTGACGATCGAGCTCGGCCCCGAGACCGAGGTCGAGCCCGGCGACGAGGCGGTCCTGATCGGCGCCCAGGGCGAGGAGCGGATCCGCGCCGAGGAACTCGCCGCCCGCCTCGAGACGATCAACTACGAGGTCACCTGCGGGATCTCGGCGCGTGTGCCTCGCCGGCCGGTGTCGAGTTAGGGCGAGCTATGGCCGCACAACTCGACAGGCTCGCCGAGGCGCCCGTCGTCATCGCTGTGCGCGAGGCGCTTCGGGATGGGGGAGGCGTCTGGATCGCCGGCGGGGCTGTGCGCGACGCCGCCCTCGGCGTCGCCGTCGCCGACCTCGACCTCGCCGTCGCCGGCGACCCAGGCGCGGTCGCCAAGGCGGTCGGCAAGGGTCTCGGCGAGCACGCCTTCGAGCTCTCGGCCGAGTTCGGGACCTGGCGCGTCACCTCGCACCAGCGCGGCTGGCAGGTCGACGTCACCGTCCTGCGCGGCGACTCGATCGAGGCCGATCTCGGCGCGCGCGACTTCACGATCGGGGCGATGGCCGTGCCCCTGGCCGACCCGGCCGAGCTGATCGACCCGCACGGCGGCCTCGCCGACCTCCAGGAGGGAATCCTGCGGGTGGTCAGCGAGCGCAGTTTCACGGAGGACCCGCTGCGCCTGCTCCGCGCCGCCCGCTTCGCCGCCCAGCTCGATCTGGAGCTCGACGCCGCCACCGTCTCGCTCGCCCGCAAGGCCGCCGCCCACGCCGCCGATCCGGCCGGCGAGCGCCAGCTCGCCGAGCTGCGCCAACTGGTCGGCGGCCCCGATCCGATCCGCGGCCTCGCTCTGCTCGACGAGCTCGAGCTGACCGCCGTCGTCCTGCCCGAGGTCGAGGGGCTGCGCGGGGTCGAGCAGGGTCCCAACCACCACCTCGACGTGCACGGGCACACGATCGCCGTGCTCGAACACACGCTTGAAGTCGAGGCCGACCTGCCCCGCTTCGCCGGCGAGCGCGCCGCCGAGGCGCAGGCGCTGCTCGACGAGCCGCTGGCCGACGAGATGACCCACGGGACCGCGCTCCGCTTCGGCGCCCTCCTGCACGACATCGCCAAGCCGGCGACCCGCTCAGAACAGGGCGGCTTCGTCGGCTTCCGCGGCCACGATGTGGTCGGGGCGGAGACGATCGGGGAGATCTGCGGCCGGCTGCGCGCCAGCCGCCGCCTCACCCGCCACCTGCAGGGCCTGGCTCTCCATCACCTGCGGCTCGGCTTCATGATCCCCGAGGCGCCGCTGCCGCCGCGCCGCGTTCACGACTACCTGCGCGCGACCGAGCCGGTCAGCGTCGACGTCACCCTGCTGACGATCGCCGACCGCCTCTCGGCCCGCGGCGCCGGACCCCTGGCCAGCCCCGAGATGGTCGAGGCCCACCTCTCCCTGGCCCGGGAGATGATCGCCGCCGCGCTCGACTGGCGCCGCCGGGGGCCGCCGGCGCCGCTGCTGCGCGGCGACGAGCTCGGGGCCGAGCTCGGAATCGAGCCCGGGCCGGAGCTCGGGAGGGCGATGGCCGAGCTCGAGGCGGCCCAGTACGCGGGGGAGATCGAGGACCGCGAGGCCGCCGTCGAGCACGCCAAGAACTGGCTGATTTGGGCCGCGGAAGACACCTGAGGCCCCGGCGCGACTGTTACATGAAGTAGCCTTCCCGGCCGCATGGCCAAAGAGGAAAAGATTGAAATGGAGGGGGAGATCACCGAGGCCCTCCCCAACACGATGTTCCGGGTCAAACTGGACAACGGTCACGACGTCCTCGGTCACATCTCCGGCAAGATGCGCCGCCACTACATCCGCATCCTGCCCGGCGACCGCGTGAAGATCGAGCTCTCGCCTTACGACCTCGACCGCGGCCGCATCACCTACCGCTACAAATAGCCAGATAGACGTCTGACGGCGTCCTCAGTCGCTCGCGTGCAGAGCACGCCACGCTCCCTGCGTCCTTGTCAGACGCCAATCTGGAGCGGATCTGCCATCTCGGCCACCAAAGCCGACCAAGCAAAGTCGCGCGCGCCCAGCCCTTTGCCGGTGCGCGGGTCGTAGTACTCGTGCAGCCCTTCGCGGGCCGCGGCCGCGATCACGCCGTCGGCGAGGCGCACCGCCTCCTCGATGTAGCCGAGCCGGCGCATCCCCAGCCAGACCAGCCAGGCCGAGTTGATCCAGGTCGGTCCGCGCCAGTAGCGGCGGATCGGGCCGTGGCCGCCGTCGGGCTCGTAGCTCGGCTCGTTGGCGGCGACCGAGGGCGGCGCCACCGGGGTGAGGAACTCGCCCCGGTTCAGCAGGTGCTCCTCGACCAGCCGGCGGCCGATCGCCTCCGGCAGGTCGGGCAAGGCCAGCGGCGCCAGCGAGGACCAAGTCACGGTGCGCGGCCGGACCGTCCCCGGCTGGGCTTCGTCGACGAACAGCCCCCGCCGCTCGTCCCAGAGCCGCTCGACCAGCGCCGGCGTCGCCGACGGCCGTCCCGCCGCCTGCAGCGAGAGCGACCAGAGCGTGTTGACCAGGGTTTCGCAGAGCAGCGGCCGGCCGCGCTGACGCAGCCGCTTGGCGTTGAACCCGAGCACGCGGTTGGAGCGGACCAGCAGCGGGAAGCCGAGCCTTCCGTTCGCCTGCCAGCCCCATACCTCTTCGAACTTCGGCGAGGCGTCGAGCCCGGACTCGTCGGGCTGCAGGATCCAGAGCAGGCCGTCGCCCTCGAGGTCGCGTTCTTCACTCAGCCAGTCGAGCTGGAGGCCGATCCGCGGCTCCGCCGCCGGGTCGCCGACGGCGATCTTCCAGGCCCAGGCGAGCAGCGGCGGCTGGATCGTCTCGGTCTGCAGGAAGCCGCGCCGGGCGGCGACGTTGTAGAAGGCGAGGCGGGGGAGCTTGACCCCTTCGCGCCAGAAGATCGTGTGGCCGATGAACCCGTTCGGCCGCTGCACGCCGAGCAGGCTCTCGAGCTCCGCCCGCGCCCGTTCCGGGGCGAAGCGGCGCCAGACGATCGCCGCGAAGCAGGAGTCCCAGTACCACTGCCAGGGGTAGCGGCCGGGGCTCGGCTCGGTGTAGGAGTAGCGGCGGCCGGCGTGGTCGCCTTCGTGCCAGTTCTGGCGCAGGACCCGCTCGGCCTCGGCCACGACCGCGGCCCTCTCGGTCTGGGTCATCGTAAATTTCGCGCTTCGCTCATTCGGCAAAGGAATCAGATATGGATGCCGATTCGCTCCGCGCTCATGCGGCCGTGCGGCGCATCTGGCGCAGCGCCAGCGCGCCGAGCACGACGAGCAGCCCGGCGACCGCCAGCAGGCCCGGCCAGGTGTCGGCCCAGGTGACGCCGCCGACGAAGCCCTGGCGCGCCGCTTCCAGCACGTCGGTCGCCGGGTTGACCTCGGCGACCGCGTGCAGCCAGCCCGAGAGCAGGGCCAGCGGCGCGTAGGCGGGGGTCAGCAGGGTCAGCGCCATCATCCCCGACTGCATCAGCGGCGCCGCCGACTGGCTCTTCGCCCGCAGGGCGAGGAAGGCGCCCCAGCAGGCGCCGACCCCGGCCATCGCGAAGACCATCAGATAGGCGATCAGGAAACCGTCGATGCCCGGCCACTCGGCGCCCAGGGCCAGCGCGATCGCCAGCACGAAGGTCGCCGGGATCAGCGCCCGCACGCTGGCCGCGAGCACCGTCCCCGCCAGCAGGACCCAGCGTGGGGCGGGGGAGGCGAGCAGCCGGTCCACCCAGCCCGATTCCATGTCGCGGGCGAGGTTGACGCCGGCGGCGGCGCCGGTGAACCCGGCCCCCTGCAGCATGCTGACCGGGACGATGAAGGCCTCGTAGCTGCCGGTCGTGAACCCGTTCAGCTGGGTCAGCGCCCCGAAGACCCCGTTGAGGCCGAGGAAGAAGATCGTCGGCGCCAGCACGCCGGGGATCGCCGCCCCCGGCACCCGCAGCAGCTCGTTCTTCGAGCGCGCCATCAGCGCCGCGATCGTCGCCAGGTTGATCCGCCAGCTCGGCAGCGTCGCCGTCGCTTCCATCAGCCGACCCTCAACCGGTGGCGCAGGGCGCGGGCGCTGAGCGCCAGCCCGACGATGACGATGCCGACGATCGCCGCCACCGCGACCAGCGTGTCGGTCGCGTCGATCCCGGAGATGATCGGCTCCCGCACCCCTTCGACGATGAAGCTCAGCGGGTTGTACTCGGCGATCGTCTTCGCCGGCTCGATCATCAGTTCCTCGGGGAAGAAGGCCGAGGAGAGGAAGAGCAGGACGAGGACCAGCGGGAATAGTCCCTGGACGACGCTGGCCGAGCCGGTGCGCAGGGCGATCGCGGCGCCGAGTCCGCCGACCGCCAGCGCCGCGGCGGTGATCAGCGCCACCGCCAGCAGCGCCCCGGCGACCCCGCCCTCGATCTCGGCCCCGAAGATCAGCCCGATCACGAGGAACCAGACGGCGGCGAAGAGGCCGAGCGCGGCGGTCCCGGCGAGCCGGCCGAGGACGATCGCGAAGCGCGGGATCGGCGCCGCGAAGAGGCGGTCGACGAACCCCATCTCGATGTCGACCGCGAGGGCGATGCCGCCGCTGTTGCCGGCCAGCATCATCGACTGCATCATCGCCCCGGCCAGCATGAACTGGAGGAAGCTCTGGACTTCGGGGAAGCCGGGCAGTTCGACCGCCGCCGCGGCCCCGCCGGTCTGGATCGCCAGCAGCAGGGTCGGGAAGACGATGATCGGCGCGATCAGCTGCGGCCGGCGGAAGGTCTGGCGGACCGAGCGCATCCCCAGCCCGCGCACCACGCGGAGGTTGGTCGCCAGCGCGGCGGTGCTCACCCGACCGGCTCCGTCTCGGCGTCCTCCTCGTCCTCGCTCGCCAGGTGGTAGCCGGTCTTGGCGACGAAGACGTCGTCGAGCGTCGGTTTGACCAGTTCCAGCGACTCGACTGCGATCCCGGCTTCGTCGAGCGCCCGCACCACGCGCGGGATGTCGGCCGGCCCGTTCGGCACCTCGACCATCACGCACCTGCCGTCCTTCGGCGGCAGCAGGCGCCCGATCTCGCCCAGCCGCGCCTCCGCCTCAGCGACCGAGCCGTCGGCCAGGTGCAGCTCCAGGTGCGGGTTGCCGATTTCCGCCTTCAGCCGCTCCGGCGTCCCTTCGGCGACGATCTTGCCGCTGTCGATGATCCCGACGTCGTCGGCGAGCTGGTCGGCCTCCTCCAGGTACTGGGTGGTGAGAAAGACGGTGGTGCCGTCGTCGTTCAGGGCCCGCACCTCCTCCCAGATCGTTTTGCGGCTGACCGGGTCGAGGCCGGTGGTCGGCTCGTCGAGGAAGAGCACGCGCGGTTCGTGGACCAGCGCCGCCGCGAGGTCGAGCCGGCGCTGCATCCCGCCCGAGTAGGTGCCGACGCGGCGGTCGGCGGCGCCCTCGAGCCCGACCCGTTCGAGCAGGCTGTCGGCGCGGCGGCGGCCCTCGGCGGTCGGGATCCCCTGCAGCGTCGCCTGCAGGCGGATCAGCTCGCGGCCGGTCATCAGCGGGTCGAGCGCCGCTTCCTGCAGGGCGACGCCGATCGAGGCGCGGACCGCGCGCGCTTCCGTGCGCACGTCGTGGCCGGCGACGCTGGCGCTGCCGCCGGTCGGCAGCAGCAGCGTGGTCAGCATCCGCACCGTCGTCGTCTTGCCGGCCCCGTTGGGGCCGAGAAAGCCGAAGATTTCGCCCTCCTCGACGGAGATGTCGATCCCCTGCACGGCGAGCACCGCGCCGAAAGCGCGCTCCAGCTTCTCGGCGACGATCGCCGGCATCAGGCGCCCGCCGCCTCTCCGGCCGGCTGCGCCAGCGGCGGCCGCGCCTCGACCTTGGCCCGGCCGTTGGCCCGCTCCAGCGCCTCGGCGGTGTCGAGCAGCAGCTCGTCCCGACCCCAGGGGGCCTGCAGCTGCAGGCCGATCGGCAGCCCCTCGGAGAAGCCGGCCGGGAGGCTGATCGCCGGGATCCCGGTCAGGTTGGCGAGGGCGCCGCCGCGCACGTTGGCCTGGTCGGCGGTCGTCGTCCCGGAGGGCAGCTCGACCAGCGGCGCTTCCAGCGGTGGCGCCACCGCCGGCACGGTCGGCCAGGCGATCAGGTCGACTTCCTCGAACAGGGCGGCGACCCGCTGGCGGAACAGCGCCCGTACCTGGGCCGCCTTCACGCTCGCCGCGGCCGGCAGCAACATGCGGAACTTGAGCAGGCCGCGCCCGAGCGGGCTGAGCTCCGGGTCGAGGTCGTTGAGGCGGGCGGGGGAGAGGCCGGCCATCCCCTCGGTGTTGGCGATCAGGACCGCCGCCAGGGCCGAGGTCTCGAGGTCGGGCAGGTCGATCTCGACCAGCTCGCCGCCGGTCTCGGCGCAGAGCAGCCCCAGCGCCTTCGCGCAGGAGGCGCGGACCGGGGCCTCGACGTCCTCGGAGACGAGGTCGCGGACGACGCCGATCCGCAGCCCGCGCGGCTCGCCCGCGGCGAGCTCTTCGCCGCAGAGGACCGAGCCGAGCAGGCGGGCGTCGGCGGCGTCGATGCAGAGCGGCCCGGAGACGATCATCGACGTGACCGCGGCCATGTGGTGGCCGGCCATCGCGGCCCGGCCGAAGGTCGGCTTCAGCCCGGTCAGCCCGCAGTAGGCGGCGGGGTAGCGGATCGACCCGACCCCGTCGGCCCCGACCGCGCCGGCGACCATCCGCGCGGCGACCGCGGCGGCGGGACCGCTGGAGGAGCCGCCGGGGCAGCGCTCGGGGTCCCAGGGGTTGCGGGCGGGCCCGTAGAAGGAGACGTTGCCGGTGCTGCCCGAGCCGAGCTCGTGCATGTTGCCGACCCCGACGATCACCGCGCCGGCGTCGCGCAGCGCCCGGTAGGGGCCGGACTCGCCCGGGGCGCTCGGGGCCAGCATCTCGGCGGCGCCGAAGCGCTGGGCCCGCCAGGGCAGTGGCCACTCGTCCTTGATCACCACCGGAACGCCGTGCAGCGGCCCGGCCGGGGCGGCGGCCAGCATCTCCCGCGAGCGCTCGGGAAAGGTCTCGACGACCGCGTTCAACCCCGGGTTGCGCTCGGCGATCCGGGTCAGGGTGGTGTCGAGCAGCTCGGCGGCGTCGATCTCACCGGCGGCGATCCCGGCCGCCTGGTCGCGCAGCGAGAGGTCGATCCCGGCGGGCATCAGGCGGCCGGGGGACGCGAGAGGTCGGGACGCGGTTCGGCCCGCGCCGCCGAGGCGTCGAAGTCGAACAGCTCGAGGATCGGCGGCCAGAACATCGCCTTGGCGGCGTTCATCACCGCCAGCTCGATCTCGTCGGCCTCGATGCCGAGGGCGGCGAGCCCGGCAGGGATGAAGTCGTCTCCCCGGTTCGAATCCCCCATCTGGTCCGAACCCTACTGAGCCGGTTTGGCCGGGATCGTGCAAACGGTCACGCAGGGGAACGTCCAGCCGACGTCGAAGGCAAGATTGGCGGCGCAACTGGCCCCGCCGGCCAGTGTTGCCTGAATCGATGCCACTCTCAGAGAGAAACCTCCGCTCCCGCCGTGCCTGGGCGCTGCTCGCCGCCGCGGCCTGCGCCTTCGCCGCCCTGGTCGCGATCGCCACCCCGGCCGCCGACTCGGCGCCGCTGCGCACCCTGGTCCTGGGCCAGACCGTGGAAACGCCGCCCGCCTCCTGCCCGGGCAAAATCGTCAAAGGCGTCGAGATCACGCCCTGCCGGGTCGAGGGTCACGTGACCGGCTTCCAGGCGATCGCCGGCGGGGTCGAGAAACCGTACGAGGTGCCCTTCGACGGCAAGATCGTCGCCTGGTCGATCACCCTCGCCAAACCCTCGAAAGTGGAATCGGACACGACGACCGACGAGGTCGGCTTCTTCAACGACTTCCTCGGCGAGCCCTCGATGGCCCGGATCGGCATCCTGCGCCCGGTCGAAGGCTCGAAACCGCCGAAGTACACCCTGGTCCGCCAGAGCCCGCTGAAGATCCTCAACCCCTACTTCGGCACCACCCCGATCTTCGCCCTCGAGCACCCGCTCAGCGTCCTCCAGGGTCAGATCGTCGCCCTCACGGTCCCCACCTGGGCGCCGATGTTCGCCTTCAACGTCTCCTCCGACAACACCTGGCGCGGCAGCCGCCTGCCGGAAAAATGCGCCTCCAAGGAAGACATCCAGAACGGCAACCCGCAGCAAGGCGTCGGCAAGACCAAGACCTACGGCTGCTACTACTCGAACGCGCGCCTGCTGTACACGGCGACGCTGGTCAAAAAACCGTAGCTCTGCCGTAGCGAAGTTCTGACGTTCTGCGCGCCACCCGCGCGCCTTGTCCGGTCAGGCTGGGGCGATGCTTCTGGTCCTGGCCACGGTCGCCTTTCTGCCCCGCGTCGAGGATCCGTGGCCGGAGGAAATCGGCATTACGTCGCTGTTCGCGGCTGCGGGCGCGGGCGGGGTGTTGGCCCAGATTGCGTTTTACAAGGCGACGGCTGAGCAGCGCGAGTAGGCGATCCGTCGGTGGAGCAACGCCGGAATGTGCCTCGGTTCGGCCTTCTACTTTGTTTCGCTCCTCGCTCAGGTAGCCTCCCAAGCGTGAAACTTTCTGTCTACATTGAACGTCATGAGAGAGTCTGCTTCGCCGTCTTCGCGCTCGTCTTCTCGGCGGCGACCGTCACCGGGTATCTCGAATACCTCGCGCTGGCGCTCTATGCGCTCTTGGTATCCAGCTGGGGCTGGCGCCGGCTTAAAGCGCGGTCTGGCGGAGCCCGCAGTAAGGGCAGTCGCTGACGTCCAGCCCGATCAGCTGGTCGCAGCGGCGGCAGGCGCGGAGGTTTTCTGGGGCGCGCGGGAGCGAGGAGACCGAGGGGGCCAGGGGCAGGACCTTGGCCACCGGCGCCATCTGCTCGCCGGTCTCGCGGTCGACGTAGATCTCGCCCTGCTCGATCGTCGAGATCGCCTCGCGGCCGGAGGCCGGGGCGCGCATGCGGAAGAGCTGGCGATCGTTCGTCATCGCCGGAGAGATTATTAGGTTGGGCGGCATGAAGGTGCTGATCTTCCACGGTTACCTGCTGCGCGGGACCGGCAGCAACATCTACAACGCCAACCTCGCGCCGGCCCTGGCCCGGCTCGGGCACGAGGTCCACCTGCTGAGCCAGGACCGCGAGGTCGAGCTGCCGGGCGTGAATCTCCACGTCCCCGAGATCGGCGGCCTGCTGCCGGTCTACGTCAAAGACCCTTATGAGGGCTTCGAGGTGAAAGCCTTCCCGGAGCTGAGCGAGGCCGAGCTCGACCACTACATAGAGGCCAACGTCGCCGCCGTCCGCGACGTCGCCGCGGCGGCCGGCGGGATCGACGTCGCGCTCGCCAACCACCTGGTGATGGCGCCCTCGATCCTCGCCCGCGCCGCGGTCTCCCCCTACGCGGTCAAGGTCCACGGCTCCGACCTCCTCTACACGGTCGGCCCCCACCCGGAGCGCTTCGTCCCCTACGCCGAGCAGGGCGTGGAGCAGGCGAACGGGGTCCTGGTCGGCTCCCGGCACACGGCGGAGACCCTCTGGGAGACGGTCCCGGACCTGCCCGGCCTGGAAGAGAAGACCCGGCTCGGCCCGCCCGGCGTCGACGTCGACCAGTTCCGTCCCTCCGCCGCTCGTGAGGACGGGCTCGTCGCCTACCTCGGCAAGCTGATCGTCTCCAAGGGGGTCGACCTGCTGCTCGCCGCCTGGCCGCTGGTCCACGCCCGCCATCCGGGCGCCCGGCTCGAGGTCGCCGGCTTCGGCGAGTTCGAGGACGGGCTGCGGCGCCTGGCGGCGGCGCTCGCCCGCGGCGACCTCGACGACGCCCGCGAGGTCGCCCGCCTCGGCCGCGCGCTGGAGGGCGGGGAGGCGGGCCCACTGTCAATCCTCGCGGCCTTCCTCGCCGATCCGCCCGCCGGCTACGCCGAGGCCGCCCGCGCCGCCGCCGGCTCGGTCGAGTTCGTCGGCCGGCTCGAGCACGACGAGGTCGCCACCTTCATGCCGCGCGCCGACGCCTTCGTGATGTCGAGCACCTACCCGGAGGCCTTCGGGATGGTCGCGGTCGAGGCCGCCGCCTGCGGCACCTTCCCGGTCTCGGCCGGCCACTCGGGGATGCTCGAGGTCTCCCGCCAGCTCGCCGCGGCGCTGCCGCCGGAGTCCGCGGAGCTCGTCTCCTTCCCGGTCGAGGCCGGCGCCGTGGAGGCGATCGCCGCCCGCCTCGACGGTTGGCTCGGCCTCCCCGCCGAGCAGCGCGAGCGCAGCCGCTCGGCCCTGGTCGAGACGACCCGCCGGCTCTGGAGCTGGGAGGGAGTGGCGCGCGGGGTGCTCGCCGCCGCGGCCGGGGAGCTGGACTCCTTGCCGCTTCCATAGCGGCTCGCGGCCAGCTCGTCGCAAGCGTCATTTGGGGCGCAAAGCGTCCCGCCGCCGCTTCAATAGAATCCCCGCCGCTGCATGTACGGACGCCTGCCGATAGTGAAGATGCTGGCCGCCACGATCGCCCTCGGGGCGATTCTCTCGGCGATCATGGTCTCGATCAACTGGAACGGCCAGGAGGGCTCCACCGCCGCCCCCGAGATCGACAATCTGCTCAACGTGATGATTGTCCTCTCCTCGTTCGTCTTCGCGCTGGTGATGGTGATGCTGGGCTACGCGCTCTACAAATTCCGCGCCAAGCCCGGGGATGAATCCGACGGCGAGCCGATTCACGGCAACACCCGGCTCGAGGTCGCCTGGACCCTGATCCCGACGATCATCGTCCTCTTCGCGGGCGGCTACAGCTGGTCGGTCCTGGACTCGATCGAAGAGCCGGCCGACAACCCGCTGACCGTCGACGTCTTCTCCCAGCAGTTCGCCTGGAGCTTCGGCTACCCGGGCAAAGACTTCGCCTTCTCCGAAGGCGAGCTGCACGTCCCGGTCGACCGCCAGGTCCACTTCAAGATGCACGCGCAGGACGTGATCCACTCCTTCTGGGTCCCCGAGTGGCGGATCAAGAAAGACGCCGTCCCCGGCATCACCACGACCGCGATCGTGACTCCCGACAAGATCGGGACCTACCAGCTGATCTGCACCGAGCTCTGCGGCTTCGGCCACTCGACGATGCGCGCGAAAGTTGTCGTCGAGTCGCCCAAGGACTTCCAGAAATGGGTCGACGGCTTGGACAGTCAGATCCCCGACGATTTCCTCGAGTCGATCAACCAAGACACCGAGACCAACCCCGTCCCAGTCGGACCGGGCGGGGCATAATGAGGGAGCTCTGATGGTCGCTGCGATCAAGCAACCCGGCTGGATTCGAGGCATTCTCGGCGCGATCGCCGCCGCCGCCTTCGGTTTCGGTCTCGTCGTCGCGCTGCGAGCGATCTCCGACCTGCCGATCTGGCAGACCGAACAGACCGGCTACCCGCACGTCGTCGTGCCGCTGACCCTGTTCCCGCTCGGCTTCCTCGCCGGCTTCGGGTGCTTCGACTACTGGCTGCGCTGGGCGGCCGGCGCGCCGACGATCCCCGACGACCACTCCCAGCACGGGGCGAAGAGCTGGAAGGACTACTTCCGCTTCAACACCGACCACAAGGTGATCGGCATCCAGTACGTCGTCACCACTTTCATCTTCTTCGCGATCGGCGGCCTGATGGCGATGATGATCCGGGCCGAGCTGGCGGCGCCGGGCACCCAGATCGTCGACGCGGCGACCTTCAACAGCCTCTTCTCGACCCACGCGGTGCTGATGATCTTTGTCTTCGTGATCCCGGTCTTCGCCGGGCTCGCGAACTACGTCCTGCCGCTGATGATCGGCGCGCCCGACATGGCCTTCCCGCGCCTCAACGCCCTCAGCTTCTGGATGCTGCCGCTGGCCGGGCTGCTGTTCATCGGCAGCTTCCTCGCTCCCGGCGGCGCCTTCGACGCCGGCTGGACCGGCTACGCGCCGCTTTCCACGGGCGCCCCGTTGGGGCAGTCGTTCTTCAACCTCGGCGTCCAGTTCGCCGGCGCCTCCTCGATCGCGACGGCGCTGAACTTCCTGGTCACGATCATCACCATGCGGGCGCCGGGCATGACCTTCTGGCGGATGCCGCTGCTGGTCTGGGCGAACCTCTCGACCTCGCTGCTGGTCGTCGCCGCGACCCCGTTCATCGCCGGCGTCCAGTTCATGGTCCTCTTCGACCGCGTCCTGCACACCAACTTCTTCCAGTTCGCCGGCGGCGGCGACGTCATCAGCTACCAGCACATCTTCTGGTTCTACTCGCACCCAGCCGTCTACATCATGATGTTGCCCGGCTTCGGGATCATCAGCGAGGTCATCTCGATCCACGCCCGAAAGCCGATCTTCGGCTACCGACTGATGGCCCTGGCGCTGATCGGGATCGTCGTCCTCAGCTACTCGGTCTGGGCGCACCACATGTTCGTCGCCGGGATGTTCAGCTGGCTGCGGGTGCCGATGATGTTCACCACCCTGCTGATCGCGGTGCCGACCGGGATCAAGATCTTCTCCTGGCTGGGAACGCTCTTCTTCGGCAAGATCCACACCTACTCGACCGCGATGCTGTTCGCGCTCGCCTTCATCGTCACCTTCACGATCGGCGGGATCAGCGGCGTGATGCTCGGCATGGTGCCGATCGACATCCACGTCTCCGACACGTACTTCATCGTCGCCCACATCCACTTCGTACTGTTCGGCGGCTCGGTGTTCACGATCTTCGCCGGCATCTACCACTGGTTCCCGAAGATGACCGGGCGGATGTACGACGAGAAACTCGGCCGCGTCCACTTCTGGGGCACCCTGGTCGGCACCTGGGGCACCTTCGTCCCGATGCACTGGGTGGGGATGGACGGGATGCCGCGCCGGGTAGCCGACTACGCCGCCCAGTTCGGCGAGTGGAACCTGCTGATCTCGGTCTTTGCCTTCATCCTCGGCGCCGTCCAGCTGGTCTTCCTCTACAACATGGTTGTCAGCTGGCGCTACGGGCCGCGGGCCGACGCCAACCCGTGGCGCGGCAACTCGATCGAGTGGCAGGTCTCCTCGCCGCCGCCGATCTTCAACTTCGACGAGATCCCGCGCGTAGTCGGCGGTCCCTACGAGTTCGGCGTGCCCGGCGCCAAACACGCGATCATGACCAGCGGCGAGGGTGCCGAGGTCCCGGCCGGCGAGCCGAGCGTGGTGGGCGCCAAATGAGTGACGTCGAGAAGCGACCGCTGCTGATCTTCCTCAACGAGGTGGCCGGTGGCCGCAAGCTGCTGCAGGCGGTCCGCGAGCGCCAGGACGAAGTTTCCGGCGTGGTCGTCGCCGCGCCCCAGAACCAGCCTTCGGTCGGCCAGCTGATCGACGCCGGCGAGCTGCGCGAGGCCGCGCGGGCCCGGGTCGAGGTGACGATGGCGGTGCTCAGCGAGTTCGGGATCGAATCGGTCGGCGAGGTCATGGACCCGGACTCCGCGCTCGCCCTCGACGACGCGGTCCGCGCCCACCGGCCCGGCGAGGTGCTGCTCTCCTGTCTCTATGACTCGCGCTTCGGCCTGACCCGCAAAGACCTGGTCGAGTGGGCGCGGGAGAAGGTCGAGCCGGAGGCGAAGCTGACCCACATCCCGGTGCGGATTGAAGACGACGCGATCCGCTGGGACCTGATCCACACGCTGGTCGTCGCGACCAAGACCGTCGCCGCCCCGGACCTGGTGCAGCGCCTGAAGGAGCGCACCGCCGCCGGGCCGCACCGCTACACGATCATCTGCCCGCGGGCCGACGACGTCAGCGAGGCTGAGATCGTCAACGACCTCGCCTCGACCCTGGCCGAGCTCTACCGCGCCGACATCGACGCGACCGGTCAGCCGATGAGCCCGGACCCGTTCCTCGCCGTCAAGAACGCGATCGAGCACTACCAGGTCAACGAGGTCCTGATCTCGACCTTCGCCGGCGAGAGCTCGAACTGGCTCGAGGAAGACCTCGTCGGCCGCGTCCGCGAGATCACCGAGAAGCAGGTCCAGCACATCGAGGTCGGTCGGGCGCCGACCGCCGTCGCCGCCGCGGTCGCCGAGAGCGGCGCCACCGTCGAGGGCGGCTCGGCCGCCAGCGAGGAAGGGGCCATCTGATGGAGAGCGCCACCGTCTCGGTCGGTCACGGTCACGCCGATCACCACCACGGCCCGCCCGAGGCCAACCAGAGCTCGCGGATCGACAAACAGGTCCTCGGGATCCTGCTTTTCATCATCTCCGAGGTGATGGTCTTCGGGTCGTTCTTCGCGGCCTACTTTTTCCTCCGCGTCGTCGTCGACCCGCCGAGCTGGCCGCCGGAGCCCTACGAGCTTCCGGTCGGCGTCGCCGGGATCAACACCGCGATCCTCGTCTCCTCGTCGTTTACGGTCCACTACGCCCTGGAGTCGATCCGCCGCAACAACCGCACCGGCCTCAAAGTCGGCCTGGTCCTGACCTGGATCCTCGGCGCCACCTTCCTCTTCATCCAGATGAACGAGTACGCGCACATCGGCTTCAGCGCCCGCGACCTCGCCTTCGGCTCGATCTTCTACAGCCTCACCGGCCTCCACGGAGCCCACGTCTTCGTCGGCCTGCTGCTGCTCAGCTTCGCCTCGATCCGCGCCTTCCGCGGCCACTTCGGCCCCAAGGCCGAGGACCATCTCGGCGTCGAGGTCCCCGGGATCTATTGGCACTTCGTAGACGTGATGTGGATCATTGTCTACGTGACGGTTTACATCCTCTAGAGATCAGCATCGCCGTCGCGGTCGATGCGGCCGGCCGCAGGCGAGGGCTCCGGCAATCGCGGTCAGGGCGTTCAGCCGAGGCCTTCGAAGACCGGCAGCCTGCCCTCCGCCTTGGCTTCGCCGCGCGCGGCTCCGGTCGCGGCGTCGGTCGCGGTGCCGGCGACGGCGCGGTTGAGGTAGCGGCCGGGGCGGAGGATCCGCATGCGCACGGTCACGGTCTTGGCCTCGCCCGGTCGGATCGTGTTGATCCAGCAGACCAGCGGCAGCCGCCGGTTGCAGTCGCCGCTCTCGGCCCGCGCCGAGACCAGCGCGAAGGGCCCTTTCGGCTGGTCGACGACGTGCACGCCGACCGCCGGGTCCTCGCCGACGTTGGTCACCTCGATCCGGTACGTGAGCACCTCACCGACTTTCACGGTCTGGCGGGCCGGCCGCTTGACGATCCTCAGTTTGGCCCGTGGGGAGGGACTCCGGGGGCCCGGCCCCAGCGGTTCGCGCTGCGGTTCGAGGGCGTTGACGAAGGTGCAGCTGCGGTGGGGGTTGGCGACGGTCAGCGCGATCTCCACCCGGCCCTGGTCGAACGGGATCGCGCGGCCGTCGCACTGGACGTAGCGCAGCACCCTTTCGCCCTCGCCGGCCGCCGCCGGGGGCGAGTCGACGATCGCGTAGCGCCCGAGTCGCAGGCGCGCGGTCGAATCTCCGCGCGCCCGCGCCGCCACGCCCACCTCCGTGGTGGTCGCGGTCTGTTTGAAGACTTCCGGTTCCTCGCCGCTGGTGGCGATCAGGAAGCTGGAGGTCCCGACACCGCCGACCGTCACCTTGGAGATCGTTATCGACCCCCGCGGGAGGAAGACGTTGCGGAAGGTGCAGGCGCGCCCGCCCCTGGCGGGAACCGTCACCTCGATCGTTTGGGCGCTCGGCTCCTTCTGCGTCCCTTCGCATTCGACCGAGCGCAGCTGCCACTTGCCGCGGTTGGAGGAGGGCAGAACCTCGCTGACCTCGTAGGTGCCGGCCGGCAGTCCGAGCGGTGCGGGGTCGGCGTCGACCGCGACGCCTTCCTCCTCCGTCCGCGCCACCGCGGTGCGCGACTCGCCGCCGGCGCCCGGCGTCACCGTGTAGGTGAAGCGCCCGACTGCGCCATCGCTGACCTTGCGCAGCTCGAGGCCGCGGCTGGGCTGGATCTCGGCATCGACGAAGGTGCAGGTGACCAGGTCGCCGGCGACGAGGGCGATCGCGGCTTCGAGGTCGGCGACCGAGGTCTCGGCCGTGCTGGCGCCGTCGCGGGAGACGCAGCTGAGGTCGGCCAGGCGCCAGTCGACCGCCTCGATCTCGCGCACCCGCCACGGTTCCCCGCTGCCGGCGGCAGCGCGGTAGAACCGCTCCTCCGCCGGCTCGCCGTCCTCGACGCCGACGGCGAAGGCGCCGCCGCGCTCGTAGGAGACGCTGCCGCCGAAGTCGAAGGTTTCGCTGACGCCGGCGGCCGCTTCGACCTCCTTGCGGATCACGATCGTGCCGCTGGTCGGTGCCGGTTTCACGTAGTAGGCGAAGCAGAAGACGTGCGAGACGCCGGCCGGGTAGGAGGGTACTCGACGTTGTCGCCGTTGACGTTGTCGATCGCGCAGCGCAGAGCGCCGAACCCGTACAGCGGCCCCGGGAAGCGCTGGGCGAGGACCGGGTCGGTGGGCGTGCCGCCCTGGATCCAGAGGTCGTCGCGGGAGGCGAGCTCTTCCTGCCGCGCGGTCAGCTCGATCGTCTGCGCGCCGGCGATCGTCCTCCCCGTCGCCGCCCCGCGCGAATCGAGCAATGCCGTCCGCGCCACGGTGGTCGGCGCGTTGGCGAACGGTCGCAGTACCACGGTCATTCCGCCCCCGGGCTCGGTCGATTCCCCCCGCGGCGCTTCGTGGTCTTCGCCGAGGGTGAAGGTCCAGTTCGGCAGCGGCGAGCAGTTCGGGTGCACGAGGTCCTCGATGTCGGCGTCGATCAGGTCGCCTCCTTCGTAGGGGGAGTCGACGCCGAGGTCGCGCAGGCTCTCCATCAGGTTGTTGCGCTCGAGGTTCGCGGTGATGTCCTGATAGGTCGGGCATTCGCGGGCGACGACCGTGAGGCTCAGCCCGCTCGCGGCGGCGGGCGCGAGCAGCAGGGCGACCCCCATCGCCCCGACCTTCCCTCCTGGAACTCAGCCCCCTCCTCTTTGGACTCAATTTCTCGCTACTCGGTTCGCGTGGCCTGATCGTCGAGTTAGCCGGATGTTCTGCTCGGCGGAGCCGGCGCTCGCCTGCCGGCCCTCGGCCCGGTCCGCGGCCGCGCGGATAGACTGGATTCCACCTGGGAAGGACGCCACCCGGCGTCTCAGCGCGACGGTCTTAGCTATGAAGATCAACGAGGCAGCCGTCTTCAAATGGGTCCTGATCGTTGGGGCTGCGGCAGTGACGGTGATTGCGCTGACCTTGCTCACGAACCAGTTGGTGGGGGCGCTTTGGCTCCTCATGCTGGTGATCGCCGGTTGCGTTTATGGGTATCGCTGGGCCGCGCGTAAGCGGCGCGAAATCTGACGCAAAGATTTTGCGTTGTGCAGACAACACGTTGCACGTTTCCCCTTAGCCTGCTTTCATGCAGACGATGAGAGAGAAGTGGACCGACGAGCGGCTCGACGACCTCAGGGATCAGGTGGTCGATGGCTTCAGGCGGACCGATGAACGCTTCATCCACCTGGAGCGGACGATGTCCCAGTGGTTCATCGCCTTGGTCACCATCCAAGTCACGATGCTGCTCGGCATGATCGCCGGCTTCGTCACGATCCTGACCCGGCTCTAGGCCGGCTTCGCCCGCTCAGCTCCAACGCCGCCAGGGTCAGGGCGATCGGGACGGTTGCCGGCAGGGTGTCGAGGGCGAAGAAGAGGAAGTCGAAGCTGACGCCGATCACGGCCGCGAGCAGAGCGCCGGTGAGCTGCAGGCGGCGGTCGTAGGCGAGCAGGGCGCCGAGGGTGGCGGCGACGAAGAGGTCGCCGAAGCCCATCAGGGCGCTGCCGAAGTGGGCGAGCTGCAGCTTCGGCAGGCCGGCGGCGGGAGCGGCGGCGTTGAGCGTCGCGTTCGGCTCCTGCAGGAGGTTGGAGAGCACGAGGTAGGCGTCGATCGCCGCCATCGCGTAGATCCCGAGCTTGACCCAGCGGCCGGGGACGACGCAGACAAGGAGCCAGCCGAGGCTGACGCAGGCGAGCGCCGAAATGACCAGCGCCGCGGTGTGGCCGCCGAGGTCGCCCCTCCAGGCCCAGGCGACGGCGAAGAGCGGCAGGACGAGGAATGCCAGGGACGGCCGGGCCCCGCGGACGATCGCCGCCAGGGCCAGGGCCGCCAGCGGCGGACAGGCGAGGAGGGCGAGGTAGGTGAGGAAATCGGCGCTGGCTTCGTCGAGGGCGATCGCGCCGACGACGATGCCGATCGGCAGCGGCAGGGCCAGGGCCCACCACTTGCTCTGCAGGCGGGACAGCAGCGGCGTCGCGCTCGCCGCCCGGGGCAGCGCGACCATCGCCGCCTCGACCAAACTCAGCGCCCCGATCGAGAGCCAGAACGGGAGCACGGCGCCGGGCCTCTCTAGCCGGCGCCGGAGACGGCGCCCGCGGCTCGCGCCGGCTCGGCCGCGGCCGGCTTCTCACGCGGCTCGAGCTGGCCCGCGGCGGCGACCGTCCAGAGCATCGCCAGCCAGTTTCCGGTCGCCAGGGCCACGTGGACCCAGACGAGGACGCCGGGGAGCTCCAGAGCCCACTGGACGCCTCCTACGACGCCCTGTAGGGCCAGGAGGCCAATCACGACGGTGAGGGGCTTCAGCGCCCTCCTGTCGCCTCCAGAGCGGCGCAGGAAGAACCAGACGCCGATCGCGCCGAGGCCGTAGAGGGTCGCCAGGACCGCGTGGCGCTGCACGACCCATTCCAGGGTTTCGCCGCCGTAGAAGTCGAAGCGGTGGACCAGTTCCCCGTTGTGGTCGCCGGGGTGGGGGCCGGAGGCGGTGGCGATCGTCCCGGCGAGGATCGTCAGCTGGCCCAGCGGGATCAGCGCCCGCACCGCCCAGACGCCCCAGAAGTCGGTCGACTTGCGCCGCTCCCCGGGCTCGTAGCGCGAGCACCAGGCCAACGCGAAGGCGGCGTCGAGCAGCATCATCGAGAGGATGAAGTGGCACATCACCAGGCCGGGCGCGAGCTCGAACTTGACCACGAGGGCGCCGAGGACCGCCTGGCCGAGGACGCCGAGCGGCAGCAGGCCACCGATCCAGGCCAGGTGGCGGCGGTAGGGGTTGCGGAAGAAGGCGAGCCCGCAGGCGGCGATCACGGCGACGCCGACGACCCCGGTCAGCAGCCGGTTGCCGTACTCGATCACCGCGTTGATGTCGGCTGGCGGCACCGTGCCGCCGTGGCATTTGGGCCAGTCAGGGCAGCCGAGACCGGAGCCGGTGAGTCGCACGGCCGACCCGGTGAGCACGATCAGGGCCAGCGAAGCAAGCGCCACCGCGGTCACCTGGGCGTAGCGGTGAGGCGAGATCTCCAGCCGATTCCTCAGGCGTTCTCGCAACTAGGTACTCCACCGAAGCGGCCCCTGCGGAGGCCGCTTCGCTCAGCCGCCGGATTTACCTTTGCCGGCGGGCGTGTTTTCAAACAGGTACTGGACGAGGTCTTCCAGTTCTTTTTTCGTCAGCGTTTCGCCGAAGGTCGGCGGCATGATGCCGGCGCTGTAACCCGGGGCGATGACTTTGTCCGGTTCGACGATGTCCTCTTCGATCTCCTCCGGGGTCACGCCGGCGACCAGGACTTCGTCGAGGTTGGGGCCGGTGGTGCCGCCGGAGCCGGCAGCGGCGAGGATGTGGCAGCCGCCGCAGCCGTTGTTGGCGAAGACCTGGGCGCCGGGGCCGCCGGGGACCTTCGGCGGTTCCGCGCCGGGCACGCCGGCCCACATCGCCACGTAGGCGGCGACGTCCTCGAGGTCCTGGCCCTCGACGAGGTTGGCGGGCATCGAGACCTTGGGGTTGCCGTCGTCGGGGCGCGGCAGCTCGACCTGGGCCTTGACCACGCCTTCGATCGTGTCGTCGGTCATCCCGGTCGCCCGCGCCGCCGCGAAGGCGTGGTCGAGGTCGGGACCGATGCCGGGCGCGCTGCCGGCCTGGGCCAGCTGGTGGCAGCCGCCGCACTTGGCCCGGAAGAGGGTGCGCCCGCGTTCGGGATCGGCGCTGGTCGTGCCGCAGCCGCTGGCCACGACGATCGTGGCCGCGAGGGCGACCAGGGCGAGCAGCAGATGGATGAATTTCGGGCGGCGGTTCATACGGCGTAAGGCGGGGCGGAGTCTATATGTCGAGGCCCCTTGAAAGCGTTCGTGTAGGCCCCCGCGTATCGGGTAGTCTCGATGCGATCCGCACTAACTCTGTGACCCTGCGAGGAGGACGCGATGCAGGTTCGAGACGGGATGACCGAGGTCTCGCTGACGGTTGGTCCGACGCACACGCTGCGCGACGCGGCGCGGATGATGGTCGAGAAGGGGACGGGCGCCGCCCTGGTCTCCGACGCGGAGTCGCCGGAGCCGGGAATCGTCACCGAGCGCGACCTCCTGCACTCGATCGGCGCCGGCGAGGACCCGGACGTCGAGCTGGTCGGGCAGCACATGAGCGAGCGGGTGATCGCCGCCACCCCGGACTGGAGCCTCGAGCGCGCCGCCGCCGAGATGTCGCGCCGCGGCGTCCGCCACCTGGTCGTCTTCGAGGGCGGCGACCCGATCGGCGTGCTGTCGATGCGGGACATCGTCAGGGTCTGGACCTCCGAAGGAGCGACGTCGGGCATGACCCCGGGCTGAGTGAGGCCGGGCCAATCCCACACCACACGGCAGGTAGGTGTGGGATTGGCCCGGCGGGACGGGCGTATTCGATGCAAGGGAGCTCTCCGGTCCGACTTAACCGCGAATAGCGCGGATAACTCGGACCGGAACCGAGCAGAGGGCCAGCCCGCGCACCTACCTGCCCACGGAGGTGTGTGGGCTGGCCCGGCTATCTGGGGGATTGCCGCTACGGCTTCGGGGGCGCCGAAATCGTCTCGACCGGCAGCGCCGCGCCGCGCACGTGCTGCTTGCGGGGGAGCCGGTAGAAGTCGCGGATCGAGCCGCGGACGATGCTGCGGAAGGCGGCGAGGGCGAAGATCGCGCCGACGATCGCGTAGATGTAGGGCGCGAAGATGAAGCCCGAGGCGTAGACGCCGCCGACGAGACCGAGCGCGCCGAGCGCGAAGAAGGCCGGGGCCCAGGAGGGGCTGGGCGTGTAGATCGTCTCGCCCGGCTCGGGGATCTGACGGTGCTCGCTCATCCCTGGGCGATGTAGAGGAAGGCGGCGACGAAGGCGAGGGCGAAGACGGCGGCGGCGAAGCCCCCGGCGACCAAGCCGGCGCTCATGTTCTTGCGTGCGGTCTCGCGATCCACGGGCTGATTTCTATCAGTCGGAGCGGTCCCGCAGGCGTCTGATCAGACGTTCGCCGCGATCGCGATCGAGAGGAACAGCGCCGCCAGGTAGGCGAGGCTGAACAGGTAGGTGCGCAGCGCCCAGGCGCGGTCTCCGGCCCGCAGCAGGCGGTAGGAGAAGTAGATGAAGCCGGCGCCGAGCAGCATCGAGGGCACCAGGTAGGCGATGCCGAGGCCGCCGGCGCAGAAGGGCAGCTGGGTCACCGCGTAGAGCAGGACCGTGTAGAGCATGATCTGGCGCCGCGTCTCCGCCTCGCCGCGGACCACCGGCAGCATCGGGATCCCGGCCTTCGCGTACTCGTCCTTCATCAGCAGCGAGAGCGCCCAGAAGTGGGGCGGGGTCCAGAAGAAGATGATCGCGAACAGGTAGAAGGCCATGCCGCTGAGCTCGCCGGTCACCGCCGCCCAGGCGACCAGCGGCGGAACCGCGCCGGCGGCGCCGCCCCAGACGATGTTCTGCCAGGTCGAGCGCTTCAGCCACATCGTGTAGAGGAAGACGTAGCCGACGAAGCCGGAGAGCGAGAGGCTGGCCGCCAGCGGGTTGATCGCCAGCGACATCATCACGAAAGAGGCGGCCGCCAGGCCGACCCCGAAGGCGATCGCCGCCCGCGGCGAGATCCGGCCCGCGGCGACCGGCCGGGTTGCCGTGCGGGCCATCATCCGGTCGATATCGCGGTCGAGGGCGTGGTTGACGGCGCCGGCGCCGCCGGCCGACATCGCCCCACCCAGGCAGGTGAGGAAGATCAGGCCGATCGAGGGGTCGCCGGCCACGTACATCGTCGTCACCGTCGTGAACAGCAGCAGCGACTGCACCTTCGGCTTGGTCAGCGTCAGGTAGTCGCGGAGAAGGCTCGGGGCGGCGGGGCGCGGGACCGCGTTTGCCGGGTTGGGCGCGGTGCGCGCGCCGGAACTCATGCGGGTCAGGCTACCGGCTGCGACTCACGCGCAGCGTCCTCGCTGCGGGCGCTGCGGGCGGCGATCGCGAGGCGGACGTCGCGCATCGGCCGGGCGCTGCGAACGTCGGGCAGGACGTCGAAGTTGTGCGGATCCGGCGGCGAGAGCGTGAACCACTCGAGCGTGTCGCCGCCCCACGGGTCGTGGCCGGCCTCCGGGCCGCCCTCGCGGCTGGCGATCGCGTTCGCCAGCGTGAGGATGATTCCGATCACCAGGATCAGGGTGCCGATCGAGGAGATCAGGTTGTAGGCGTCGACCCCTTCGCCGCTGAAGAACTTGTAGGCGTCGACTACCTGGCCCTCGAGGGCCCCGGCGGCAAACAGCGGCACGAAGGCGACGAGGATGCCGATCACCATCGTCCAGAAGGAGATCCGCGCCAGGCTCTCGCCCATCGTCCGCCCGGTCATCTTCGGGAACCAGTAGTAGAGCGCCGCGAAGCCGCCGAAGACGGCGCCGCCGACCAGCGCGAAGTGGGTCGCGGCGGTCGCGTCGGTGGTGTTCTTGAGGTTCCAGGCCGCGCCGACGATCGAGTGACTGAGCTCGGAAGCGAGCCCGATCGAGATCATCGAGAGCGCCCCGACCGCGAACAGCAGCGGCGCCCGCATCCGCAGCGCGCCGCCGACCAGGGTCGAGATCAGGTTGAAGAAGACGAGCCCGAAGGGCACGATCAAGGCCAGCGAGAGCGCCATCGCGAAGTACATCCAGCCGATCCCGATCGGCGCCGTCAGCATGTTCTGCATCCAGGCCAGGGTGCCGACCACCGCGATCACCGCCAGCGAGCCCATGACCACGCCACGGTTGAACAACGGTTTGCCGGAGAAGGTTTGGAAGATCTCGGCGATCGTCGCCAGGCCGAAGATCAGGATCAGCATGTAGGAGCCGGTGAAGAAGATCCAGCTCAGGTGCTGCCAGAGCAGCGGCGCGCCGCCGGAGCCGTCGGCGAAGAAGATCCCGTCGTAGTTGCGGTCGATCAGCAGCATCGTCAGCGCCGCCAGCAGGACCGGGCCGATGAACAGCATCAGCCAGGTGCCGACCGCGGCGGCCCAGGAGAAGACCGGCACCCGGCGCCAAGCGAGGCCGGGCGCGCGCATCCTGCGCAGCGTGGTCAGCAGGTCGATCGAGAGGAGGACGAAGCCGAGCGTCGCCAGGCCGGTCCCGGTCGCCCAGGCGTCGACCCCGTTGCTGGAGAGGAAGGCGACCTCGGTCAGCGGCGAGAGCGGGTTGACGCCGGCCTCCGAGGGGGTGAAGAGGAGGGTCGCGTAGAGCACGGTGCCGCCGGCGATGAAGAGCCAGAGGCCGAGTTGCCCGAGTCGCGGCAAAGCGGTCCCGCGGGCCCCGATCTGCAGCGGCGCGACGTAGTAGAAGAGCCCCAATACCAGGGGAATCGCGAAGAGGAAGACAGCGGTGGCCCCATAGCCGGAGAGCATCCGGTTGAAGGTGACGGGGGAGAGGAAGGTGTTGTCGGGGATCGCCAGCTGCAGCCGCATCAGCAGCAGCTCGAGCAGGGCGAGGAAGAGGAAGCCGAGCGCCCCGCCGATCATCAGGCGGGCGACGTCCTTGTGGTCGGCGCTGGTCGCCAGCTCGACCCAGCGCGGGCGCTGCTTGGCGTAGTCGGCGCGAAGCGCGACCTCGGGACGGGGGCTATCGCTCATTGGACCACCTTAGTTCGCGCCCCGAACGCCCCGGACCCGAACACCCGGCGATCACCGGGACGATCGGGGCGCTCACGGCACTTCCTCATTTTCGATCTGGCCGACGACCCGTTCCTGGGCGGTCTCGATGTCGGATTTCAGCTGTTCGATGTAGGCCTCGTACTCGTCGGCGGAGACGACTTCGACCTCGGTGCCCATCGCCGCGTAGGCCTGGCCCGAGAGGGTCGCGGCGCGACCGTCGTAGCTGCCCTCGTCGTCAGTGCTGAAGCGGATCTTGCTGGTCTTGCCCGGGACCGCGTCGCGCTTGCCGGCGAGGTCGGGGACGTTCCAGGTGTGGACGACGTCGGTGCTGATCAGATTGAGCGTGACCGCGGTGTCGGCCGGGACCACGAGTTTGTAATAGGAGAAGGCCCCGTTCGGGTAGTCGTAGCGCCACAGCCACTGCTGGCCGGTCGCCTTGACCTCCAACTCTTCGGGGTCGCCTTTGTCGGAGACGAGGCCGCTCTCGCCGGTGCTCGGTTCCTCGCGCGCCTTGTCGGTGAAGATCACGCCGACGACGAAGACCAGGACGGCGAAGGCGGTGAGCACGCCGGCGACCCGCCACTGGACGCCGCGGCCGCTCGAGATCTGGCGCGGCTCGGCCCCGCGCTCGTTGCGGTACTTGCGCACCGCGTAGAACAGCGCGACGTTGACCGCGACGATGACGATGGCCGCGGCGAAGAAGCCGATCCAAAGCAGCGTGTCGATCTGGTCGGTGGCAGGGGAGTGCGGCGCCAAAGCGCGGCCATTCTATTCACGCGGAGCGGCGCCGCGGCGCCTGACCTCCGCGCACCTATACTCGCCGGCTTGATGAAGCGGCGCTCCCGGCCCAAGAGCCGGCACCGACTCGCGGTTCGGGCTGGCGCCTACGCCGCGCTTGGAGCCGCCGTCGCCGCCCCTCTGCTGCGCCGTCGTCTGCGCATCCCCGCCCCGGTCACGGCGGCCGCCTGCTACTCGGCCCCGTTGGCCTTGGCCGTCCTGCAGCCGCGCTCGAAGAAGCGCGACGTGGCGATGTTCACCTTGCAGATGCTCGCTTTCACGGTCGTCCACGAGCTTCCTTATGACGACCCCGAGAAGCTGCGCCGCCGCCTCCGCACCCGCTACCCGATCGTCACGGACCGGGTGATCGGCCGCGGCAAGCTGCCGAACGCGCGCCTGCAGAAGCTGCTCTCGCGCTTCCCGAAGGGCGGGCCGGTCGACAAATTCCTCGCCTGGACCCACTGGGCCTGGTTCATCGAGCCCTACCTGGCGCTGGTCCTGATCCTGGTCCGCGACAACGAGAACTTCCCCCGCGCCGCGCGCCAGATGGCCGCCGTCTTCGACGGCGGCTGCGCGGTCTACTTCGCGGTCCCGACCGCGCCGCCGTGGTGGTCTTCCGAGCAGGGCCTGACCGACGGCGAGGAGGTCCGCCGGGTGATGGTCGAGGTCGGCGAAGAGACCTGGGGGAAAGCCTGGCCGACGATGTACTCGACCCTCGGGGGCAACCCCTGGGCGGCGATGCCCTCGCTGCACTTCGCCACCTCGGTGCAGGCGGCGCTCTCGCTCTCGGAAGCGGGCAGGGTCGAGGCGACGCTGGGCTGGGCCTACGCGCTGACGCTCGGCTTCGGACTCGTCTATCTCGGCGAGCACTACGTCACCGACCTCCTGGCAGGGGGGTTGCTGGTCGCCGCCGTGAGGCGCGGCGAATCGCTGGCCGAACCCCTGGTCGAGGGGTTCAACGGCGCCCTGCAGCAATTGGAGAGGATCGCCACCGGGTAGCTTTCCCTCGTGTCAGTGAGAGACTCGGCGAACGGCAGAGGGGCCGTCCCGACCGACTCCCGCGAGCCGGTCGAGCCAGATGCTCGCGAAGAGGCCCCGGCTGAAGTACCCCTTCTGACCACGCGTCGGCTGGTCCAGACGATGGTGCTGATCGTCGTCCTGCTGATTGGGATCTACTTCCTCTTCCCGAAGCTGGTCGGGCTCGGCGACGCGATGAGCAAGCTCGGCGACGCCGAGCCGATGTGGATCGCGATCGCGATCGGCTTCAACGTCCTCGCCTTCGCCACCTACATCGCCCTGTTCAAAGCCGTGGTCGGCGGCCGCGCCCTGCGCCTGACCTGGCTGGAGACCTACGAGATCAACATGGCGGGAGTGGCGGCGACGCTGCTGTTCTCGGCCGGCGGGGCCGGCGGGATCGCGCTTACCTACTGGTCGCTGCGCAAGGCGGGGATGCGCCGCCGCGACGTCGCCCGTCGCATGGTCGCCTTCATCAGCCTCCACTACGCCTTCTACCCGATCGCCCTGATCATCTGCGGCATCCTGCTGCGGACCGGCGTGGTCAACGGAGCCGACGACGTCGAGCTGACGATCATCCCCGCCGCGGTGGCCGGCGTGCTGCTCGTCCTGGGGCTGTTGATCGCGCTGATCCCGACCGACGTCGAGCGCCGCCTGCAGCCGTTCGCGCACGGGGAGAAAGCGAAGCACTTCCTCAAGAACGCGGCGAAAGTGCCGGCGACCCTGGGCGAGGGGTTCCGCTTCGCGATGGGCCTCTTCGCCCACCCCTCCAGCGGCGGCCTCGCGGTGCTCGGGGCCGCCGGCTACTGGGCGGCGAGCATCGGCGTGCTCTGGGCCTCCTTCCACGCCTTCGGCCTGCACGTGCCGCTGGCGGTCGTCGTCCAGGGCTTCTTCCTCGGCATGGTCGCCAACCTCTTCCCGCTCGCCCCGGCCGGGGTCGGCGCGGTCGACGCCGGGATGATCGGCGCCTTCGTGCTCTTCGGGATTCCCGAGGAGACGGTCTTCCCGGCGATCCTGATCTTCCGCCTGGTCGCCTTCTGGATGCCGATCCCGCCGGGTATCGTCGCCTTCTTCCAGCTGCGGAAAACGGTCCACCGCTGGGAAACGGAGGGGCCGCCGATCGAGCGGGGGAGGGGCGAAACGGGGGACTACGAGCCGTCCCTGCGGTGATACTATAAAAAGTAAAGTATTAGTCTTCCGAGGCGGATATGACTGAGAGCAAGAAGGTCGAGAACGTAATCATCATCGGTGGGGGGCCGGCCGGCTACACGGCGGCGCTCTACACCGCGCGCGCCAACCTCGAGCCGCTCGTCTTCGAGGGCTTCCAGTGGGGCGGTCAGCTGCAGAACACGACCGACGTCGAGAACTACCCGGGCTACCCCGAGGGGATCATGGGCCCGGAGATGATGAGCCAGTTCCGCGCTCAGGCCGAGCGCTTCGGGACCCGCTTCGTCACCGACGACGTCGACCGGGTCGAGCTCTCCGATGGCGGCGTGCAGAAGGTTTTCCTCGGCGACGAGGAGCACCGCGCGAAGACCGTGATCCTGGCGATGGGGGCGGAGCCGAAACGGCTCGGGATCCCCGGCGAGATGGAGCTCGGCGGCCGCGGCGTCTCCACCTGCGGGGTCTGCGACGGCGCCTTCTTCAAGGGCCACGAGGTGATCGTGATCGGCGGCGGCGACTCGGCGATGGAGGACTCGATCTTCATCTCCAAGTTCGCCGAGCACCTGACGATCGTCAACCGGCGCGACGAGTTCCGCGCCTCGAAGATCATGTTCGACCGGGCCAAGGAGAAAGAGAACATCTCGCTGAAGACCCCGTTTGTCCCCGAGGAGTTCGTCCAGGGTGAGGACGGCAAGCTGGAGAAGATCCGCCTGCGCCACGCCGAGACCGGCGAGACCGAGGAGATCGAGGCGACCGGCGCCTTCGTCGCGATCGGTCACGTGCCGCGCTCGGAGGTCGTCAGCGACCAGTTCGAGACCGACGAGGACGGCTACATCGTCGTCGACCCGGGCTCGACCCGGACCAACCTGGCCGGCGTCTTCGCGGTCGGCGACGTCGTCGACCACACCTACCGCCAGGCGGTCACCGCCGCCGGGACCGGGTGCATGGGGGCGCTCGACGCCGAGCGCTACCTGCGCGACAGCGCTCCGCCGGTCGAGGCGCACTGGTTCCCCGGCGGCGAGCCGGCCGAGATCGCCACCGGCAGCGCCGGCTCCTAGAGCCGGCCGCGGCGGCTAGGCTCCCGGCATGGGCGAACGCGCCGCGATCTACGTCCCCTTCGCACTCGCCGTGCTCTTCCCGCCGGTCGGGTTGCTGCTCGGCTTGATCGGCCTGCAGGACGGGGAGCGCGACAAGGGGGTCCGGCTGCTGATCGTCTCCGTCCTCGCGGCCGCCGTCTGGGCGTTCATCTTCCTGGCCTAGGAGGGATTGGCGAAACCCCCGCCCACGCCCGGCGGTGGCGGACACTTCGCGGTGCGGCGTCCTCAGTCGGCCGAATAGCGCTGCTATTCGGCCTCCCTGCGTCCTTGCCCCGCTTGGTCCGGCGCTCACCGGATCGCAGACGCGGGTTTCGCCAATCCCTCCTAGGCCCGGGGAGTTCTAGAAACACACAGTTACCTCTTTTCAAGTGGCAGTGCCATTCTGGTTAGACGTTTGTATGGTTACCGTACGTCCACGGAATGCACCCATCTCGACTCGGTTCAGTTCACCTCCCTTCCTGGAGAGGTCGAGGGCTGCGAAGAGTGCCTGGCGACGGGGATGCGGTGGGTCCACCTGCGGATGTGCCAGACCTGTGGGCACATCGGCTGCTGCGACAACTCGATCGGTAAACACGCCACGGCCCACCACCGCGGGACCGGCCACCCGATCATCCGCTCGGCTGAGCCCGGTGAGACCTGGAGCTGGTGCTACGTCGACGAGCTGATGCTGCAGCTCGGCGACGGCCACGCGCACTGAGCGCCGGGCGGGTCGCTACCTGCCGCTGAACTCCGGATCGCGCTTCTCCAAGAAGGCCGTGGTTCCCTCGACCCGGTCCTCGGTCGCCATTACCTGATCGAACAGCTCGCGCTCGCGTTCGAGGCCGGCGCTGAGACCGGTCTCCTCGGCCGCGAGGACGGCCTGTTTGCCGAGCCGGGTCGCGATCGGCGCCCGCTCGGCGACGGTGCGGGCGAGCTCGATCGCGTCCTCGCGCCAGCGGTTGCGGCGCGAGGCTTTGTTGATCAGCCCCCATCCGAGCGCCATCTCGGCGTCGAAGCGGCGCCCGGTAAGCACGTACTCCATCGCCCGCTGCTTGCCGATCGCCCGGGTCAGGCGCTGGGTTCCGCCGCCGCCGGGGATGATCCCCAGCGTCACCTCGGGCAGCCCGAAGCGGGCGTCTTTGTCGGCGACGACCAGGTCGCAGGCCAGCGCCAGCTCGCAACCGCCGCCGAGCGCGTAGCCGCAGACCGCCGCGACCAGCGGCGTCTCGATCGCGCCGAGGCGGGTCCAGAAGGCGGCGCGCTCGGCGTCCGCGGGGGCGTCCAGGGGCTGCGCGGCAAGCACCGCGATGTCGGCCCCGGCGGCGAAGATCTGCTCGGAGCCGGCGATCACGATGCAGCGCACCTCGGGGTTCGTGTCGAGGCCCTCCAGGGCGGCGATCAAGGCCTCCTTCATCTGCGGCGAGAGGGCGTTGCGGGTCTCCGGGCTGGCGAGCTCGAGGAGGCCGACGCCGAAGCCGTCGATCGAGACCGCGATCCCGGACATCAGCCGCTCCCGAGCTCGCGCGCGAGGAGCGCCGCGAAGGCCAGCTTGGCCGCTTCGGTGTGGGGTCCGGGAACCGCCGGCAGGGTTGCCCCGTCGATGGCCGAGACCGCCTGCACCTCGCGCGTGGTCGAGGCGAGGAAGGCCTCGGAGGCGCCGCGCAGGTCCTCGACGTCGAAGCTTCCCTCCTCGACCTCGAGCGCCGCGACGAGCCGGTCGCGGGTGATCGAGTCGAGGATCGGCAGCTCCAGCGAGGGGGTGCGCAGGGTCCCGTCGGCGCCGACCCAGAAGACGGTCGAGGTCGGCGGCTCCAGCACCGTCCCCTCGGTGGTGACGAGCACGGCCTCGTCGGCGCCCGCGTCCTTCGCCAGCCGGGTGGCGTGCATGTTGGCGGCGTAGGAGAGCGACTTGACCCGGTTGAGGATGATCGTCGTCGAGTAGGTGATCGTGGCGACGGCGACCGACTCGGCGTGGGGCGGCACCTGCTCGGTGGCGGCGATGCGGCGACCGCCGCGGGTGACGATCAGCCGCAGCTGCCCGTCGACCGGGCCCGCCGCCGACAGCAGCGCCTCGATCTCGGCTTCCAGCGCCGCGCGGTCGAACTCGAGCGCGATCGCCGCCGCCGAGCGGCCGAGGCGGTCGATGTGCTCACCCAGGGCGAACGGCTGGCCGCTGTAAAGCCGGATCACCTCGAAGGCGCCGTCGCCGCGGTAGAGCCCGTCGTCTTTCAGCGGGACCGTCGCCGCGGCGGTGGGGCCGATACTGCCGTCGACGCTGGCCAGTTCCTGGAGCTCGCTCATCGCTGGACCGTATCCTGGATCAATGCTGTTCGTTCTGGGGACGATCGGAGTCGTGCTGTTCATCGTCGGCGTGGTGGTGTTGGTCGGGCGCGCCTATCCCGGGAGCGGGGCGGATCTGGTCCACTGGGAACCGACCCGCTCGCCGGAGGTCGAGGCGCAGAACGAGATCGACGACGTGCGCCAGATGCTGGAGGCGCAGAACGAGATGCGCCGCCGGCGCGGCGCCCGCGAGCTGACCGAGGCCGACCTGCAGGCCGAGGTCGCTAAGGACGAACGGGTGCGGGCTCGGGGTCGGGGGCCGTTCGAGTCGTAGCCGCGGCCGGCGCCGCGACGCCGGCTGGGGCCGGACCGAGGGCGGCGCCGAGGGCCGCCGTGGCCAGCCCGGTTCCGAGCGCGAACCACCAGCCGCGCTGCAGGCCGGCCAGCAGGTCGCCGCTGGCGGTCGGGCCGGCAAGCAGGGCGACGAGGACGGCGACGCCGACCGCGGAGCCGAGCTGACGCGACATCCCGAAGACCGCGGTGCCGGTGGCGAAGCGCTCCGGCGGCAGCGCCGCGGTGGCGGCGGCCGGCAGCGTCCCGAGCATCATCCCGACCCCGGCCCCGCCGATGATGAATCCCGGCATGAAGGCCGTGAGGTATTCGGGCTCGGGCCCGACCGCGACGAGGATGTAGGCGAAGCTGACGGCGAACAGGAGCCCGCCGACGATCGCGATCGGGCGCTGGCCGATCCTGCCGCCGAGTTTGCCGGAGGGCAGGGCGAAGGCGGCCGCGGTCAGCGGCCCGGGGGTGAGGGCGAAGCCGGCTTTGAGGGCCGAGTAGCCCCAGACCTCGGTCAGCAGGAGGACGCCGCCGAGCAGCATCGCGCCGAAGCCGGCGAAGAAGACCATCGTCGTCAGGTTGGCGAGCGAGAAGGAGCGGATGCGGAACAGCGGCAGCTCGATCACCGGGGCGTGGTGGCGGGCGCTGCGGAAGACGAAGGCGGCGACCAGGGCCAGCGCCGCGACGAAAGCGCCAACCACCCGGACGTCGCCCCAGCCCCAGTCGGGCCCCATGACGATCCCCAGGGTGAGGGCGGCGATGCCGAGCGCCAGCAGGGCGGCGCCGACCAGATCCGGGCGGCCGTCGTCGGGTTCGCGCACCTCGTCGAGGGTGCGGACCGCGACCAAAGCGGCGATCAGCCCGACCGGAACGTTGACGAGGAAGATCCAGTGCCAGCTGAGCTGGACCAGCAGGCCGCCGATCGGCGGGCCGAGGGCCGCGGCGACGCCGCCGACCGCCGACCAGATCCCGATCGCCATCGGCCGCTGGGCGGCCGGGAAGGCGGGGAGGATCAGGCCCAGGGTGGTCGGGATCATCATCGCGCCGCCGACCGCCTGCAGCGCCCGGGCGGCGACCAGGAACTCGATCGAGGAGCTGACCGCGCAGAGCGCCGAGGCGAGCGAGAAGACCACGAGCCCGCCCACGAAGACGCGCTTGCGGCCAATTCTGTCGGCGATCCGGCCGGCCGGGACGAGCAGCGCCGCGAACACGATCGCGTAGGCGTTGAGCACCCAGGAGAGGTTGGAGAGGGAGACGCCGTCGAACTCCCGTTGCAGGTCGGGGAAGGCGAGGTTGACGATGAACAGGTCGAGGCTGGCCATGAACAGGCCGACCGAGGTGATCGTGAGGACCTTCCAGCGCTGCTCCATAGCCGGGGCTCCAATCCGCTCGCTTGCAATTCGCAAGGCACGGTAGCAGAAGCGGCTTGCAAAAGAAAAGCGAGAGGCTAGACTCGTCTCTATGGCAATCAAGGCATTCGCGGAGCTGAACTGCTCGATCGCGCAGCCGCTCGCCTTTCTCGGCGAGCGCTGGGCGCTGCTCGTCGTCCGCGACGTCAGCATCGGGCGCCGCCGCTTCGACGAGATCCAGGACTCGCTGGGGATCGCGACCAACGTGCTCAGCCAGCGGCTGGCGACGCTGGTCGAGGAAGGCGTGCTCGAGCGCCGCCGCTACAGCGAGCACCCCGAGCGCTTCGAATACCGGCTGACCGAGAAAGGGCGGGAGCTGGTCCCGGTCCTGTTGGCGCTGCTGCGCTGGGGCGACCGCTGGACCGCGGGCCCGGACGGGCCGCCGCTGGAGACGGTCCACACCGAGTGCGACCACGCTTTCCATACCGTCCCGACCTGCTCGCACTGCGGCGAGGAGATCGAGGCGCGGACCGTGCGGGCGCGCCCCGGCCCCGGCGCAACTGATAAGCAGCGGGAGTGGCTCGCGCGCTGATAGTCGGTTGTGGCTGCCGCGGTCGCCTGCTCGGCGAGCGGCTGGCGGCCGAGGGCTGGGGGGTGCGGGGGACGAGCCGGACCGAGGCCGGGCTGGCGGCGATCGAGGCGGCCGGGATCGAGCCGGCGCTGGCCGATCCCGACCGGCCGGGCACGCTGCTGGAGCTGGTCGTCGACGTCGCCGTCGTCTTCTACCTGCTCGGCTCGGCCAGCGGGGAGGAGGAGCTGCTCGACGCGATCCACCGCCCGCGCTTGGAAAGGCTGCTCGAACACCTCGTCGACACCCCCGTGCGCGGCTTCGTCTACCAGGGCGCGGGCAGCGTCGAGCCCGGGCTCTTGGCAGACGGTGCGGAGCTGGTGCGGAACGCGGGGCGGACCTGGCGGATCCCGGTCGCGGTCGTCGAGGCCGATCCGGGTGAGCCGGAAGCGTGGGCGGAGGAGATGCGCAAAGCCGCGCTGGGAGCCATTTCCGGGGCCGGCTGAGTCAAAGAGCTAAAATCCGATTGGAATTTAGGTAATTCCTCTAAGGAGGCTCGAAATGGCATTGACGATTGGCTCGGAGGCCCCGGACTTCACCGCGGAGACCACCGAGGGCACCATCGACTTTCATAACTGGATCGGCGACTCGTGGGCGGTCCTCTTCTCGCACCCCAAGGACTTCACGCCGGTCTGCACGACCGAGCTCGGCTACATGGCGAGCATCGAGCCGGAGTTCGCGAAGCGCGGCGTGAAGATCATCGGCCTCTCGGTCGACCCGCTCGACAAGCACGAGGAGTGGGCAAAGGACATCGAGGAGACCCAGGGGACGGCGCCCAACTACCCGATCATCAGCGACGCCGACTTCAACGTCTCCAAGCTCTACGGGATGCTGGCGGCCGACGTCGGCGGCGACGCGGGCGAGCGCACGCCGGCCGACAACCAGACGGTCCGCAACGTGTTCGTGATCGGTCCCGACAAGAAGGTGAAGCTGATCCTCGTCTATCCGATGACCACCGGTCGCAACTTCGACGAGGTCCTGCGGGTGGTCGACTCGCTGCAGCTGACCGCGGAGCACAAAGTCGCGACGCCGGCCCAGTGGCAGCAGGGCGAGGACGTGATCATCTCCGGCTCGGTCTCCAACGACGAGGCGAAGGAGACGTTCGGCGAGTGGGAGGAGCCGCGGCCCTACATCCGCATCGTCCCCCAGCCCGAGAACGATAAGCAGCCCGCCTGATCAGTCAAGGCGGTCGAGGAACTCGCCGAGGATTCGCGCCGTGGCGCCCCAGATCAGCGTGCCGTGCTCGGTCTCGTAGGTCGGGGTGCGGATCGGGACGCCGCGGCGGACCAGGCGGCGCATCGCGTAGCCCTCGCGCAGCTTCTCCAGTGAGACCGTGAGCACGGTCTCGACCTCGCCCGGGTTCGGCTGCAGGCCGAGCTCGAGCGGGTCGGGGACGAGGCCGACGAAGGGGTGGACGCGGTAGTTGGTGACGAAGGTCGAGACCGCCGGCAGGGCGCCGCGCAGCTCGACCGCCGCCGGGTCGAGGGCGATCTCCTCCTCGGCCTCGCGCAGCGCGGTCGCCGCCAGGTCGACGTCGCCGGGGTCCTGGCGGCCGCCCGGGAAGGAGATCTCACCGGCGTGGCGGCGCAGGTCGGCGCGGCGCTCGGTGAAGATCAGGCCTGGCTCCTCCGGCCAGCCGTAGAGCGCCAGCAGGACCGCCGCCTTGACCCCCGGCCCCGCCTGCGCCGCCGCCTCGGCGGGGTCGAGCAGGAGCGCCGTCAGCTCCTTGCTCAAACGATGACCGCCACGGTGCCGCCGTCGACCGACCAGGCGGCGCCGGCGACGTAGGAGGCGCGCTCGGAGCAGAGGAAGACGATCGCGCCGGCGATCTCCTCGGGGCTGGCGAGGCGTCCGATCGGGCGCTTGGACCCCGCTTCGGTCAGCGCCGCCGCCCGCGACTCGGCCCCGGCCAGCTCCTGGGACTGGTCGAGCAGCCCGCCGGGCGCCATCCACATCTCCGATTCGGTCGGGCCGGGGCAGATCGCGTTGACCAGCACGCCCTGCTTCGCGAAGCGGTCGGCGAAGAGGCGGCTGAGCGAGAGCTCGGCGGCCTTGGCGACCGAGTACTCCGGCATCGCCGAGGAGGGGCGCTTGCCGGCGGTCGAGCAGACGTTGACGATCCGGCCCCAGCCGCGCTCGGCCATCGCCGGGGCGGCGGCTTTCATCGCCCGCAGCGGCGCCATCACGTTGATCTCGTACTGGGCCCGCCAGTCCTCGTCGGGTACGTCGTCGAGGTCGCGCCACTGGGCGAAGCCGGCGTTGTTGACGAGCACGTCGAGCTGGCCGAAGTACTCCGTGGCGGTGGCGAGGATGCGCTCGCCGGAGCCGGCCTCGGTGACGTCGCAGGCGAGGATCGCGGCGCGGCCGCCGGCCGGGCGGCCGGCCCCGTCGGCCTCTTCCTGGACCTCGCGCAGCCGCATCTCGTCGCGGCCGATCAGCAGCACCTGGGCGCCCTCGGCGCAGAGTGCCAGCGCCGTCTCGCGGCCGATCCCGCGGCTGGCGCCGGTCACCGCGCAGGCTTTGCCGGCCAGGCCGAGGTCCATCAGGCCGTCTCCAGGCGCTCGCTGACGCGAACGTGGGCTTCGCCGGCCAGCACCCGGTGGACCGGGCATTTGGTCGCGATCACCAGCAGCTTGCGGCGCTGCTCCTCGTCGAGCCCCGGCGGCAGCTTGATCGAGACCTCGTAGTCGTTCGGGACCGTCCCCTCGTAGCCGACCTCGACGTCGACCTCGAGCTGGCCGAGCTCCCAGCCTTTGCGGTCGGCGTACATCTCCATCGTGATCGCGATGCAGCCGGCGAGGGCGCTGGCCAGGAGCTGAGTGGGCCGGGGGCCGGTGTCGGTGCCGCCGCGGTTGGCGGGCTCGTCGAGGATCAGCTCGTGGCCGCCCTCAAGGTCGATCTCGTGGGCGTAGCCGTCGATGCGGCGGGCGGCGACCCTCACGTCTGCCGGGCCCGTCCCTCGAACAGGGCGGGGTCGTCGACGTCGGCCCAGCGGGCCATCGCGTAGGCGAGGTCGGAGGCGCGGTTGATGAAGTGGATCACGGTCTCCTCGGCCAGCGCGCCTTCCTCATTCAGTTCCGAGATCCAGCGCTCGGCGCGGCGGATCACGGTGCGGGCGACGTCGAGCTGGGCCGAGAGCTGGTTGCCGCCGGGGATCACGAACTTCGGCGGCAGCTCGACCTCGGACATGTAGCGGTCGATCAACCGCTCGAGCTCGGCGACCATCTGTTCGGTGGTGCGGCTGATCCCGTCTTCGAGCCGGCCCGCCGCCTCCGGCGCGGTCGCCAGCTCCGAGCCGGCGATGAAGATGTCGTCCTGCAGGCGGAGGATGTCGGCGGCCAGCTCCGACTGGTCGGCGCCGCAGAGGGCGCGGGCCACGCCGAGCTGCGAGCAGGCCTCGTCGAGGGCGCCGTAGGCCTGGGTGCGGCCGTGGTGCTTGGGAACGCGTCCCCCGTACCAGAGCGACGTCGACCCGTCGTCCCCCTTCTTCGTATAAATCTTGACCACGGCCTGATCCTACGCCGTGCGCCGGCTCAGCCGACCGGGCTGAAGACCATGCCGGTCATCACCTTGGGGAAGAAGTAGGTGGACTTCGGCGGCATGTTCTCGTCGGTTTCGGCCACGGCCTTGACCTGCTCGACCGGGACCGGGCGCTGGATCAGGGCGATGTCGAAGTCGCCGGAGTCGACCCGGGCGAGCGCGTCGGGGACGCTCTTCGCGTACTCGAGCCCGTTTCGCTCGTCGATGTCGTGGTCGCTCATCCCGGCCAGGCCCTTGAGGACCAGGGTCTCGAGGATCGCCGAGTCGAGCCGGCGGTAGGCCTCCGGTTTGCCCTCGAGCTGGCGGTCGAGCGCCTCGACGTCTTTGAGCCGCAGCCGGTAGGCCTGCTTGTGGAAGGAGTCGTAGAGGCCGTAGACGCCGACCCCGTCCTCGCCGCTGGGATCGATCGCCTCGCGCTCGACCGCTTCGCTGTCGAACAGGCCGCGCATGCCCTCGCCGAAGGCGGCCATCCGCTGCGGATCGGCGGCGAAGCCGGAGAGCAGGCGGTGGGTGGGGAAGACGGTGAGGCCGGGATCGTCGAGCCCGGTCAGCGACATCAGCGTGTAGTTGTGGTCACCGTCGCCGCCGACCTCGTCGCGGTAGGCGCGCGCGGTCTCATAGCGGTGGTGGCCGTCGGCGATCAGCAGCTGGGCGCCGGCCAGCAGCTCGGAGACCGCGGCGAGGATCGCTGGGTCGCCGACCCGCCAGACCCGGTTCACGGTCCCGTCGGGATCGGTGACTTCGCCCCAGGGCTCGTCGCCGAGCGCCGGCTCGACCAGCGGCCAGGGGTCGGCGGTGCTGAGCGAGAAGATCGGGGAGAGGTTCAGGTGCGTAGCCCGAGTCAGCTCCAGGCGGTCGAGCAGCGGGCCGGGGTGCGTGCGCTCGTGCGGTCGCACGGTCCCGGTCTCGTAGTCCTCGACCCGGACCTGGGCGAGGATCCCGTGGCGCGTGTGCTTGGAGCCGTCGGGGGCGGTGTAGTCCTGGGTCATCGCCCAGTAGGCCGGCTCGGTGTCGTCGATCAGGACCCCCTCGTTGCGCCACTCGGCGATCGTCGCCGCCGCTTTCGCGTAGGGGTCGTAGTCGGGGTCGCTGTCCGGATCGGCCGGGTCGAACGGCTTCGGCAGGTCGACCGCGACCGCGTTGTAGGGCGAGAGCCCGAGCAGCCGCGCCCGCTCCGGCGCGTCGATCACGTCGTAGGGCGGCGCCGCGACGGCGCCGAGACCGCTGACCTTGCCGAGGTCGTAGTGAAGGGCCCGGAAGGGACGCACGTCAGCCATGGACCCCAACCTAACTACAATCGCGGCCGTCGGGGCGTGGCGCAGCCTGGTAGCGCGCTGCCTTTGGGTGGCAGAGGTCCCCGGTTCGAATCCGGGCGCCCCGACTGCGCGCTGGGGGTGAGCCGGTTCCACCCTTGGGGTGCTGGGCGGCGGGCCGCCGTGGGGAGACGATCGACGCATCGTCAATCCCTGGCTACTGAGGAGGCCCCTCGATGTCCGACTTCCCGATTCATCTCAACCCCGTTCACCGCTTCGCCGTCGTCGTGTTGCTGGCGCTGGCGTCGTTGTTCGCGCTCGGCGCGGCAGCTGCCGATGCCGCCGGCGGCCCGACCCGGATCGTCTTCGTCTCCGGCAAGGCCCACCGTTGCAAGGGCGACGCCTGCAACGGCTTCGACGTCATTCGTTCGGTTACTCCGCACGGTCGCGGCGCCAAGCAGCTGGGGCTGATCAGCTCTGCCTACGACACCGCCTCGACCGAGAGCGGCACGGTCGCCGTGCTCTCCCGCAACGTGGCCGGCGGCGGCGCCAACTCAAACACGTTCACCAACGTCTACCTGATCACCCCCGATGGGAAGCGCAAGGCTGTGTTCCGCAAGCGGATCGAGGGGTTCAACGCGACCGGGATCGGGATCTCCGGCAACGGCAGGCTGATCGTGCTCGCCGCTCGCTACGACCAGACCACGGAAGGCCGCTCGAAACTGTTCCTGGTGCGCGCGGATGGGTCCGGTTTCCGGCAGCTCACGACCGGCCCCGGCCGGGACGAGACCCCGGCGCTCTCAGCCGACGGCAAGCGCATCGTCTTCGCGCGGACCGCCGGCGAGAGCCGCAAGCCGGAGCTGTACGTGATGCTGACCGCGGGCGGCGAGGCGGTGCGGCTGACCGAGAACGGGCTGACTGACGTCAACCCGGTGTTCAGCCCCAACGGCAGGACGATCGCCTTCGGCCAGTACAACGAGCGCACCCACCGCGGCAGCATCGCCGTCGTCGGCGCCGACGGAAGCGGCCTGCGCACCCTCATCTCGACCTTCGGCGAGTACCCGGAACCGGACTTCTCGCCGAACGGTCGCAACCTCGCCTATGTCGCCGAGATCCCGAAGAAGGGGCTTTATAAGAGCGCTCTATATACGGTGCGCGCCTCGGGCGGCCACCGTTCGCTGGTCACCCGGGCTTTCGAGCACCCGCTCGGAGCGCAGTGGACGCTGCGGCCGTAGCTCAGAGGTTGTGGACGAAGCGGCCGGTCAGGGCGAGAGCAGGGTGACCTGCCAGCCCTCGCCGTCGCGCTCGAAGAGGCGGCGTTCGTGGATTCGGTCCGGGGCCTCGGCCCAGAACTCGACGATGGTGGGGAGGACGCGGACGGCGCCCCAGTCCTCGGGGCAGCGGGGCGGGGTCTCCTGGACCGCGGCGAGGTGCTCGAGCCGGTCGCGGAGCGGGGCGAGGTCGTCGACCGGCTCGCCCTGGCGGGAGACGACGGTTTGCAGCTGGTGGTGGAGGTTGCGCTCGTCGAACAGCTCCTCGGCGAGCGCGCGCTCGGCCCAGACCGCCTCGCCGGCGACGTGGACCTGGCGGCCGAGGCTGGCCCAGTGGAAGAGCAGGGAGACGCGGGGGTTGGCGGTCAGCTCACGCGCCTTGCGGGTCCACATCGCCGAGGTGAAGACCAGCGCCCCGGGCTCGATCTTCTTCAGGTTGACGGTGCGGGCCGAGGGGGCGCCGTCGGCGCCGACGGTCACGAAAGCGACGGAGGCCGGCTGGGCGAGCCCGGCCGTGCGCGCCTCCTCGATCCAGTCCCGCAACTCGATCAGAGGGTCGATCGAGCGAGTGTATGGGCCGCCGGTTCAGGACGGCGGCTGACTCTCCAGGACTTCCGCCAGGTGCTCGCAATGGCGGGCGAACTGGCGCTTCAAGCTGTGGCCGAGCAGCGGGCCGGCGAGGCGCATCGAGCGGCAGCGGGCCTTCGATCAGCTTCAGCGCGCGCTGCGCCAGGAGAGCCAGCGTCGCCTCGTAAATCGCCTCGTTGGTGTGGGGATCTAGGTTGCGAGCGATGCTAATTACGTAACGGAAACGTTACGTAATCCGGGTACAGCGTCCAAAAGGTGGGTAGAAACGTTTTAGTTCGACAAGACTTGTGCCGATAGCAGCACAAATGGAGATGAGCGGGATGAACTCAGCAGCCTGGCCCGGGGACGAGCAGCAGGTCGAGCGGCGGGTCGAACGGGCCGCGTTCGAGACCGACAGGCAGCTCGTCGTCGGCGACATCACCTTGCCGCCGGCCGGTTACCAGAGCCGCTTCTCGGATGCCCTGAACCGTGCCGACCTCGAGTTCGTGCCGCTGACCAACGTCGAAATCACCTCGCTGAGCGACGGCATCGTCAGCGAACGGCCGTTCATCGTCCTCTCGAAGTCGCACGTCCGCCTCGCCTATCCGCTCTCCGCGTAAGCGGCGGGAGCTGCCGGGCTCGTCTAGTCGTGGCGGCGGGCCTTGTCGCGCCCGGCCCAGGAGCCGAGGTCGACGACGAAGGCGAGGATGACGATGAACCACTCGAAGCCGGTCACCCCGTTGGTGCCGATGCTCCACATCGCCGCGTAGGCTAGCGTCGTCCAGGGCAGCAGGAAGAAGCCGAGCAGGGGGATAACCCACTCCTCGTAGGCATCGCTCAGCAGGTCCGTGAACAGAAACATCACGAACAGCGCCAAGCGTGGCGAGATCAGGGCGAAAAGCGCAAGGAAGCAACCCATGCGGGGAACCTACCGCGCCCGGTCGGCGACCCCGTTTGTCGGCTGGACGAGGGGCGTAAAATTTGTCTTCAGAGAAAGGCAAGAGAGATGACGAGACTTGGAAAGTTGATGGCGATGCTGAATCCCGAGAAGACTCAGATGGTCAGCCCCGAGAACGCCCTGCCGGGCCGCAGTGAGCCCGCTTTCGCGGTGCCCGAGACCCACGCGGTGCTGGGCACGCCGCTGAAGCCGCCCTTCCCCGAGGGGATCGAGACCGCCTGCTTCGCGCTCGGCTGTTTCTGGGGCGCGGAGCGCCTCTTCTGGGAGCTGGACGGCGTCTACACGACCGCGGTCGGCTACCAGAACGGGACCACCCCGAACCCGACCTACGAGGAGGTCTGCTCCGGGCAGACCGGCCACGCCGAGGCGGTGCTGGTCGCCTTCGACCCGAAGAAGATCTCCTACGCGGACCTGTTGAAGGTGTTCTTCGAGGAGCACGACCCGACCCAGGGCATGCGCCAGGGCAACGACGTCGGCACCCAGTACCGGTCCGGGATCTACTTCACGGGCGAGGACCAGAAGGCGACCGCGGAGATGGTCCGCGACGCCTACGAGGCGGAGCTGAAGGCGGCCGGGCGCGAGTCGATCACTACCGAGATCGAGCCCGCCGGGCCCTTCTACTACGCCGAGGACTACCACCAGCAGTACCTGCACAAGGTGCCGAATGGCTACTGCGGCCTCAAAGGCACCGGCGTCTCCTGCCGGATCCCCGCCGCTGCTTCCTAGCGGCGCGGGGACCGCGCGGTCGCGCCGCGGGCGCGGGGAATAGCATCCCGCGCTCGTGGCGCCCTCCTTCGGTTCCTACATAGGCGGCTGCCTGGCCCTGATCGGCATCGTCTGCGCGCTCGGGCTCGGCGGCTACTGGCTGCGACGCTGGATCGTGCCCGAATTCTCCGGCGCGCTGGCGCGGCTGGCCGACGCGACGCTCGCCGTCGCGCTGATGATCATCGCGCTCGAGATCCTCGGCACGATCGGGATCCTCACCCTCGGCTGGACGATCATCGGCTGCATCGCCACCGGGCTCGGCGCGGCCGCGCTCGGCCGTCACATGGCGCCTACGCCCGACCGCGAAATCGAAGCGCCGCGGGTCAGCAACGTGGCGCTCTGGATCGCGATCGGCGTCGCCTCGTTCACGGTCGCCGAGTGGACGGTGCCGACTTTCCTCAGCCTCGACCAGGGGATGTTCGGCGGCGACACCACCTGGTACCACATGCCCTTCTCGGCGGCGATCGCCCAGGAGGGCTCGACCTGGCCGCTGCACTTCACCGACCCGCTGCGCCTCGCCGCCTGGTTCTATCCCGCCAGCCACGAGCTCGTCAACGCGGCCGGGATCGTGATCTTCAAGAGCGACTGGTTGGCGCCGCTGCAGAACATGATCTGGATCGCGATCGCGCTGCTCGCCGCCTACTGCGTCGGCCGCCCCTACAAGGTCGGCCCGGCGACCGTGGTCGCCGCGGCGATCGTCCTCGACTCCGGGGTGATGATCGAAACCCAGCCGGGCGAGGCGCGCAACGACATCATGGGCCTCGCCTTCCTGCTCGCCTTCGCCGCCTTCCTGATCAACGGCCACCAGCGGCGCGCGCCGAAGGCGGGGGCGGTCCAGGACAAGCCGGAGGAGAACGCGCCGCTGCTCGACAAGGGGCCACTGGTGATGGCCGGGATCGCCGCCGGGCTCGCGGCCTCGGTGAAGACGACCTTCCTCGTTCCGGTCGCGGTGATCACGATCGGCGTGATCCTCTTCAGTGGCCGCGGCCGGCGCTGGACGACGACCTGGGTGATGGGCCTGCCGATGCTGGTCGTCGGCGGCTACTGGTACCTGCGCGCGGCGATTCAGAGTGGCGGCAACCCGCTCCCGATCACCAAGTTCGGGCCGCTGAACCTGCCGACGCCGGACCAGATGCCGCTCGATCCGCGGCCGCGCTTCTCGGTCTCCCACTACCTGACCGAGCCGACGATCTACCGCCGCTGGTTCTTCCCCGAGCTGGACAACGCGCTCGGGCCGCTCTGGCCGCTGATCCTGATCATCGCGGTGAGCGCCGCCGTCTACATCGTCTGGAAATCGAAAAACAAGATCCTCCGGGTGATCGCGGCTGCGGCGCTCGCGACCGCCGTCGTCTACCTGTTCACGCCGCTGACCGCGGCCGGGCAGGAGGGCTCGCCGACCGGCTTCTTCACCAACACCCGGTATCTGATCCCGGGCCTGGTCCTGGCGATGGTCCTGCTGCCGGTCGCGCGACCGTTGCGGGCGCCGGACGGGCGCGCCTGGAAGACGCTGCTCTTCCTCAGCGGGATCTACGCGATCACGGTGCTGACCACGCCGCGCTGGGCGCCCGGCTACTTCCTCGGCACCGTGTTCCTGACGCTGGCCCTGGTCTGGGTGCCGGCGGCGCTGGCGATGGGGCGCTCGCGGAAGACGATGAGCCGCGTCGTCGTCGCCGGCGCCGCGGTCGCCGTCGTCTTCTTCGCCGTCGTCCTCGGCCGCGCCCAGCAGGTCCAGTACGCCGAGCACCACTACACGAAAACGACCCTCTTCCTCGGCGAAGGCGGACCCCAGGACGCCTACGCCTTCGCGCAGAAGAAAAAGGACACGAAGATCGGGATCATCGGCTCCAGCGAGATCATCTTCGGCCAGTACGGCTTCTACGGCAACGACGCCTCCAACCACGTCGAGTTCATCGGCGTCCGCGGCCCCCACGGCTCCAACCGCCTGCCCGAGGACTGCGAGACCTTCCGCCGCCTGATCAACGAAGGCGACTACGAATACCTGATCATCAGCGAAGCCACCCAGGACTCCCCGGCCTCGGAATACTGGTTCCCGATCTACCGCTGGATCAAAGACGACCCCGCCCTCGAGCTGGTCATCGCCGAGCCGACGATCATTCCCCAGCCCGACTACGTCTTCAAGGTCAACGGCAAGCTCGACCCCGCCGGCTGCGCGAACGCAACCGGCGCCGGCTGAGCCGGCGACCCTTCGCTGAACGATCCGTCACTTGTGGGCCTACAGGACCCCCAAGTGACGGATCGGCGCTCTACGCTTGACCCGAGCCCCCGTAGCTCAGCCTGGATAGAGCATCGGACTTCTAATCCGACGGTCGCTGGTTCGAATCCAGCCGGGGGCGTAAGGGTGGATCGAGAATGGGACTCATCCTCCGGCTCGCTCGTGCGAGAGCGAGTTGCGGAGGCTCCTCCGACGCCGGGACTTCACGTTGGCGGTGAGCTTGTGCGGCTTGCAGAGGAGGCAGCCGCCGCGGCGATGCTTTGGTCGTCTGCGCTTGTGATGCGCCATCGGATCAGGCTAGCGCGGTCGGCTGGCATGTACGCCGTGTGCCCTTGCGTGTACCCTTGGAGCCGTGGCGGCTGAGCGGAATCGTCGGATCAACGTGACCCTCGAGCCGGACTACGCCCGCAAGCTGGCGAGCCTGGCGGAGCGAACGCACATCCAGGAGGGCACTTTGGCCCGTTCGCTGCTCGCGAGCGCGCTGGACGAAGCCGACCCCGACGCATCGCGGATCACCGAGATCCTCGATGGGATTCCCGGCGCGTGGGAGCGGGCGCAGGAGTCGATCGAGCAGGCGCGGCGGGGCGAAACCGTGCCGCTTTCCGAGCTCTAGTCGATGTCAGCCATCGAGGTCACGCGCCAGGCGCGTGACGAGCTTCGCGGGCTGATCGAGTCTCGCCAGCTCCCGGCCGACACCCGAGATCGGGTCGCGCGCTCGCTGCTCACTCTGGAGGAGTTCCCTCGGGCCGGCAAGCAGCTCTCGGGCGTCTGGAGAGACTGCCGCGCTCTGGTCGGACCATGGGGTTGGCTGATCGTCGTCTACATGATCGAGTCCGAGGATCGGGTTGTCGTCATCGCGTTCCACGACGCCCGAACCTCGGATGCCGCCCTCGCTCGTTTCTGAGGCAGGTTGCGGCCATCTTGGTCCCGAAATTGGTCCCCGACTCCAGCGAACTCAGCCGAACCCCTTGGACAGGATCAACCGCCCGCTGGACGGCTTCGGCTGAACTTCTAATCCGACGCGGGCGGGCCGGCAGCGAAGTCGGCGTCCGCCTCCGCTCGTCCTCCGCCGTCAAGGGCTCGTCGTATCGGGGGCTCGCGGTAGGCGACGATCGAAGGCAGCTTCTCCTTGGCGGGCAGATCCCAAACGGGTAGCGTCGAACATCGCATCCTTCTTGGGGGGCCGGAGTTCTTCTGAGCATGCACTACTTGATGATCCGATCGCGGCGGATCCTGTCGATCTCGTTCGCGGCGCTGTTGGCCGCGTGCATCGTGGTGTGCGTCGGGGCTGATGGCGCGACCTATCAGCCGACCCTCCGGCCCGGGGTGCCGGGTGCTCCCGTGTCGGCCTTCGGCGACGGAGGCACGGTCCGCCTCGAACCACCGAAGGGTGGGCCGACCTCCGGCGCCCAGGTCGAGGTGGACCCGGTTGGTCGAGTTCTGGTGTCGACCCGTGGCAAGGAAGAAGCGGGCTTCCTGACCCGCCTTCTCGCCGACGGGACGGCCGACCCACAGTTCGGGCAGGCCGGCCGGCTTGACGCCCCGGGCGGAAGGTGGAACGACCTCGTGGTCGACCCCGAGGGCCGGATCCTTCTCGCTGGCTCGGTCAAAGGAGACCTGGCGGTGGCAAGGCTGACGCCGGACGGTGCCCTCGACCCGACCTTCGGTACCTTCGGCGTCGCCCATGTCCACCTCGGCCCGCCGGCATTGGAGGGGTTTGTTGGTGAGACGCTGGAGCAGTTAGTTGTGCTGCCGGATGGCAGTCTCCTCGGCGCCGGCTGGGCCACCCTCTGCGCCGAGGCTTGCCGCAGCACCTCCGGCACTGTCATCAAGCTGACCCCCGACGGCGTCCTCGACACCTCCTTCGGCGAAGGCGGTTACTACCACCTCGCCCGGGCGCCGCGTCCGGAGCCCGGGCACGGCAAGGGTGTCCTGCGGCGAATCTTCGCCCTCGCCGTGCAGCCCGACGGCAAGATCCTGATCGGCGGCAACGACTACCGCCTGGTCGTGGTTGTCCGCCTGACCGCCTCCGGCGCCATCGACAGATCGTTCGGCAAACGGGGCACCTTCTTCACCGCGAGGGAAACCGAAGGCAAGGAAGACGACGGCGACCTCTTCAACCTGGGATCGACGACGTCGATCCTGGTCAAGCCGACCGGACAGATCATCGTCGTCGGCGCCAGGTTCATTTACGGACTGCGGCCGAACGGTCGCATCGACCCGGGCTTCGACCCGCCGGGCAGCCGCAATTTCCGCGGCCTCACGTCGCTGTCTCCTGAAGGCGGGCCGAGCTCGAGTGGCGACGCCCTGCTCGACGCGGACGGCCGGATCGTCGTCGTCGGCTGGCTCTACGGAGGCCCGGCTGTGCGCAGGTTCCTCCCCAACGGAGATTCGGACCCGCGCTTCGGGGGCGGCAGCGTGGTGAGCGTCGCCCTCGACGGGCGGCCGGCGCCGGACTGGGACTTCTCCGAATCGCTGACCAGCGTCGCCCTGCTGCCCGACGGCAACCTGGTTGCGGCCGGTCACGCCTACTCCGCGACCACCGAGGAAGAAAGTCCGTTCGTCGTCAGCCTCAACGACGGGGACGGGAGTTTTGCCCGCTGCGACGGAGCGCGAGCGGACTACCAGGGGACCCCATGGTCGGACTCGGTGAGCACCTGGGGTGTGGTGACGACGTTCGCCGGAAACGACGTGATCGCCGAAGGCGGTGGGTCGGTCTGCGCCGGACCCGGCGACGACCGCGTGCGCGATCGGTCGAGCTACGGGGGAGCGATCCTGCTCGGGCCGGGTGACGATGTTGCGATCCGCGACACCGGCCGCATCCTCGGTGGTCCAGGAGACGATGTCCTGATCGGGGGATCGGGTGACGACGTCTTGGTCGGCGGGCCAGGTGATGACGTCCTCGTCGGTGGGTCCGGACGGGATATCCTGATCGGCGGGTCAGGGCACGACCGGATCGTTCCCGGATCGCAGGCGCCCGAACCCGGGGCATCCGAGCCGGACTGAGGCGCTCTCCGGATTCCCGGGATCGGGCCGCAGGTGGAGCACCGATTCCGGCTGTCTCGCGTCACAGATCGGCAGGCGGCCTGAGGGCGCCGCGCGAAGGGCCACCGCGGCGGCAACGAGTAACGCTGCGCGCGCCGGCGCGCTTGCCTACCTTAGATGCAGGCGCTTCGGTTCGCATTGTGTGAAGCCGGGGGGGCGTTCCCAGCCGCTTAGGATGGCCTGAGTAGATAGCCTTTCTCGCGCCTGTGAACCTGCTCCTACTCCTTTTGCTGGTCGCCCTGATCCTCCTGTTCGCTTACCTAATCTGGGGGCTAATTCTTGCTCGCAAGCACGCCTTGCAGTTCACGAAGATTCTCCCCTGGTCGCCTGCGGATTCAGCGGTCTACCTGACCGCGAACGTCACCCCGGTGATGCAGGACTACGGCTACCGCCTCGACAATCAGGGCGTTGCTGCGGTCGTCTTCTCCAACACCTACCGACCGGCCTGGCTCGCACTGCCCTGCGTCCTGCTCTTCCCGATCGGACTCTTGGCGCTCCTGCACCGGAAAACCGTCGACGTCGCCTTCAACATCGTGCCGGCAGAGACGGGCTGCACGGTTCATGTGTCCGGCGAAGCCTCGAAGTCGTTCTGGGCCGAGCTGCGGGCGAGTCTGGAGACCCTCCGGCCTGCGGATGCAGATGTCGCTGGAGTGGAGGCCTGACCGTTGTTCGGGCGGGAAAAGGGTCCTGCTAGAGAGCGCTTTGAATGACCGGCGAGCTGCCCACGCCTGAGTCCGAGCCACCTTCGCCGTTGCCTCCGGCGGGCTGGTACCCGGACCCAAAAGACGGCTCTCGGCAGCAGTACTGGGACGGTGCGGACTGGACTGGCCAAACCTGGCCGCCGACCACCGCGCAGGCTTCCGCGAAGCCTTGGCCGCGCAACCTGATCATCGGGGGAGCCGCCGGGCTCGCTCTCTCACCGTTTTTACCCTGGATCAAGGTCGTCTTCCTGGGCAATCTCTCGCTCTTTGACATCTACTCCCTTGATGGCGGCTCCGACTTCTGGCCCTGGGCTCCGATCATCGGAGCCGCTGCCGTCCTGGCTTGGATCTTCGGCAAGCGGGAACCGCAGGAGGTTCGAAGTGTTGCCCTCGTCGTGGGGCTGCTCGGCGGCGCGCTCGCAGCTTACGTACTCATCAAGCTGCGTCAGGACATCAGCGATACGAACGGTCTCGCCGCCGTCGGGTTTGGCCCTTACGTCTGCGTCGCTGCCTGTATTGCACTCGTCGTCGGCGCCTTGAATACACGGGTGCCCACCTCCCCTAGGCGACCAAAGCCGTGACAGCTGGCCAGCGCCGAAATACTTCGCTTTCCGAAAACACTTGGCATCCGGGACCTGGTGCCTGCTAAATCAGACCGTTGAGCGGGAGCGGGTCCCCGGGCAGAACGGTCTGGAATTCGGGGCCCGTAAGGGTGGGCCAGGCGACCGTAATGGTCCCGGAGAAGTTGGTCACCTCCACCACTGGCGTTTCGGATCCGGAGGCCATGATCGGAAACGTAGCCGTGAACTCGAGGGTGCTTCCCGGGGGGAACCCCAGGCTCAAGGCGCTCCGCGTCGCGTAGATGCTGATAATTGGGATCGTGCCGGTGAGCGTAAGAGCGCGCACCGTGTCGAGGCTCCAGGTGGCGCCGCCGGAGACGAGGAAGTCGACCATGTCGGTCGTTGCGTTGGCTTGGACGTTGAAGGTGACGGTGGAGAGGCTGCCGCCGCTGTCGTCGATGAACAGCGAGGCGGGGCCGAGGTCCGCGGCCCTCACCGGATCCGCACGGCGGGCGAAGGAGGTGAGCGCGGCGTCGCGGCCGCGCAGCGGCGTCGCCCGGTAGGTCAAGGTTTGCCGGGCGCGGTCGTAGTGAGGGTGGGAGAGGGTGAGAAGGGCGACGTCGCGGGAGGCGGGGGCGTCGTCGAGGACCAACGCCGCGTTCGGGGGATCGGCGGCGAAACCGTTCGCTTTCCAGCTGCCGACGAAGCGCTCGAGGCCCTGTCTGCCGGCCTGGCGGCGGGGCCGGTCGGTGAAGGTCGTAACTTGGGGCGAGACCCCGGTCAGCCGCAGGCGGTAGGCGCCGTCGCCGGCCCTTTCGATCGAGCCACCGGCGGTCTCCTGCACGTAGAGCAACGAGCCGCCTGCCGGGCTCTTGGCGGGAGCGGCCGCGGCGGTCGAGGCGAACACGGCCAGCCCGAGCAGGGCGCCGCAGACGATCAGGAGCTTGGTGGCAAATGGCTTCATGACCAGGTTCTCGGCAGCCGGCGCGTCGGCCGTTAATCCTGGCCGCGGGTTTGGCCGCCCCTGGTTGTCCGATTTCGAGCGAAGACCGGCTGCATCGCCAAGGTGCCGCCGACGCGGTTCGAAATCAGCAAGCCGCTGAGTGTCGGCTCAGCCGTGCAGGGTGGGGCGGTAGACGAGCTCCTGGATGTCGCCGCCGAGGGTGCGGGTCTCGAGCAGCTCGAGGTCGAAGTCGGCGGCGCCGCCGAAGATCGGCTCGGTGCCGGTCTGGCCGGTGATCACGGGGAAGAGCGTCACCTGGACGCGGTCGACCAGGCCGGCGGCCATCAGCGCCCGGTTCATCGAGAGGCTGCCGTGCGAGCGCAGCGGCACCTCGGACTCCTGCTTCAGCCGGGCGACGACGTCGACGGCGTCGCCGCTGGCGAGGGTCGCGTCCGGCCAGTCGAGGGGTCCCTCCAGGCTAGTCGAGACGACCGTCGCCGGCAGGCTGCGCATCCGGGTCACCCAGGGGTCGCGGACCTCGGAGTCCTCACTGCTATCGGCGAGCATCCGCGCGAAGGCGCGATAGGTGTTGGCGCCGAGGACCATGCGCTGCTCCTCGTCGTACAGAGCGAGGCGGTGGTCGAGCAGCTCTGGGCCCTGCTTGCCCCAGTAGCCGGTCCAGTCGCTGCTGGCGTCGGCGGAGCCGAAGCCGTCGAGGCTGGAAAAGACGTCGAAGGTGTAGGTCGTGGCCATGGTGCTCTCCTCTGTGCGATTGGTCGTGTGTAGGTAAAGACGGCGGGCGGAGGCGAAACTCATCGCTACAGTCGCCGGGATGGAGTTCGGGTCCAGGGAGGAGCGGGCGCTCGTGGCGGCCCGCGCGGTCGCGGCCGAGGCTGGCGTGTCCTGCGGGCAGGCGACGGTGGTCAACGCCGGCAGCAACGTGATGGTTCATCTGCGGCCCGCGCCGGTCCTCGCCCGGGTGATGACCGGGACCGCCGTCCTGCACGAGGACCCCGAGCGCTGGCTGTCCCGCGAAGTCTCGGTGCTGGGCTTCCTCGCGCCCAGCGCCATCGCGGTCGCGCCCAGTCCGCTGATCGCGCCGGGCCCGTACTGCCGGGACGGGCTGTGGATGACCTTCTGGGAGGCGCTGGAGCACCGAGGCTCGGCCGACCTTGCCGCCGGTCCGGAGCGACTCGGGCTCGCTCTTCGCGGGCTTCACGGCGAGCTGGCCGCGTACGAGGGCGAGCTGCCGGGCTTCGGCGACGTCCAGCAGCGGATCGAGCGACTGCTGCGGGCTCTGCGGCCGAGCCCTGACCTAAGCGCCGAGCGGATCGAGTCGCTCGAGTCGAGACTGCGCGAGCTCGGGGAGACCGTCTTCGGCGCGCCGCACCCGACGCAGGCGCTGCACGGCGACGCGTCGCTCTACAACCTCTTGGTCCTCCCGTCGGACCGGCTCGTCTGGAACGACTTCGAGGATGTCGTCATGGGGCCGGTTCACTGGGACCTCGCGGGCTATCTGATCAGCCTCGAACACCGAGGCGCCGATCCGGACTTCGTCGCGCGAGCGCTTGCCGCCTATGGTGGGATCTCCGCAGCGGAGCTGGCGCCGTTCAGCGCCGCGCATGCCGTCTACGACGAGGTCTGGGGCCTCTACGACGCGCAGCGGCGCCTCAGCCCCGCACCGTGACCAGCTTCGCGCCTCTGCAGTTGATCCGGGTGCTGGCGTTGCGGGGGTCGCCGGAGTAGGCGACGGCGAGCCGGTACTGGCCGGGCTTGGTGGCGATGTACTGGGCGAGGTTGAAGGTGCCGTTCTTGGCGATGCGGAGGGAGCCGCTGAGCGCGGGGCGGCCGCTGCAGCGGCGGTCGCCGGGGGCGAAGAGGCGGTATGCGATGGCGCCGCTGGGGGAGGAGGCGCCGGAGAGGCGGGCGCGAACGGAGATCTGCTGAGGCCGGACCAGCGCGGCGAGGGGAAGCACCTTCGGGGTCCGCTTCTTGACCTGGGCGAGCTGTTCGGCGGCGGCGCAGGATTCGGTCGCGGCCTCGTTGCGGGCGTCGCCGGAGTAGATCGCGAGGAAGCGGTAGCGACCGGCCTTCTTGGCGACGAACGGATCGGAGTTGTAGGTGCCGTTGCCGTTGACTTTGATCGTGTTGACGAAGGCGGGTCTGTCGCAGCGGTCGGCGCTCGCTCCGGGGCCGTAGATCTGGAAGGTGATCGTGCCGCTGGCCGCGTAGCTGCCGGCGAGGACGACCGAGTCGCGGAACTTGGTCCCGACGGCGAGCCGTTTGGCGACCTTGCCGGTGACCGTGGGGGCGGCTTTGCCGACGGGTGAGGCCGCGGCCCCGCAGGCGACGTCGGCGGCGGCGTGGTTGGCGTCGCCGGAGTAGTGGATCGCCCAGCGGTAGGTGCCGACCTCGGCGGGGCTGAAGGGGGTTGAGCTGTAGCTGCCGTTGCCAGCGACGGTCACGGTCGAGCTGAAGGCGGCGGTGCCCGAGCAGGTCGCGTCGCCGGGCGGGAAGGCTTCGAAGGTGAGCTGGCCCCCGGGGGTCGCGCCATTGCCGATCGTCGCCGTCGCGGTCAGCGAGCCGCCGACCGTGCCGCCACCGGCGCTGGCCGCCAGGGTCACGTTGAGGATGCCGACCGCCGAGGCCTGGTTCGCCGACCCGCAGGGCAGGGTCACCGCGGCGTTGTTTTCGTCGCCCCCGTAGGTGACGGTCCAGAGGTAGAGGCCGGCGGCCGGTACGAAGCCAGCCGGTTCGTAGCTGCCGTCGCCAGCGACCGTGACCGCTTCTTCGTAGGCGGGCGGGTTGGCGCAGGTCTGATCGCCCGGGCCGTAGGCGCGGAAGGTCAGCTGCCCGCCGGCGTCGAGCCCGCCCGAAAACGTGACCGCGTCGGTGATCGGCAGTCCGACCTGGACCGCCGAGGTGGCCGTGCCCGTCAGCAGCGGCGTCCTTTTGTTCACGGTCGAGGTCTGGTTGGCGGCCCCGCAGGTGGTCGCGGTCGCGGTGTTGTCGTCGTCGCCCGAGTAGGAGACGGTCCAGAGGTAGGTTCCCGGCGCCGGCGTGAACCCGGTCGGCGCGTAGGTGCCGTTGCCGTCGACCGTGACCGCTTCTTCGTAGACGGCGCTGCCCGCGCAGGTCGGATCGCCGGGGCCGAAGGCGCGGAAGGTCAGCTGCCCCCCCGCTTCGAAGCCGCCGGAGAAGACGACCGAGTCTTTGATCGGGTTGCCGACCAGGACCGAGGCCGTGGCCGTCGCGGCGAGCCCGGGCGTCAGCTTGGCCACGTCCGAGAACTGGCTGGCGGCGCCGCAGGGCGTGCTGACCGCCTCGTTGTTGGCGTCGCCGGGATAGGACGCGACCCAGCGGTACTCGCCGGCTGCGGCGGTCGTGAAGTCGGCCGAGACCGCGGTGGCGCCGGAGAGGGGAGAGGTGCCGGTGTCCAGCGGCGTCGTGCAGCCGAGGTCATTGGGGGCGAAGACCGAGAAGGTCACTTCTTCGCTTGGCGAGAAGGCGCCGGTCAGCGTCGCTTCGTCCTTGATCGTGCCACCGACGACGCCGTCGCTGGCATTGCCTTCGAGCGTCGGGCTCGCTTTGGCGACGGTCGAGGTGGCGACGCAGTTGAGGTCAATCGCGGGGTTGTTGACGTCACCCAGGTAGTGCGCGCTCCAGAGGTAGTCGCCGGCTTTCGCCGCGGGGAAGGTCCCGGAGAGGTAGCTGCCGTCGCCGTCGACCGTGGCCGCGGCGGGGCCGGGCACCAGTTTGTTGCTGCAGGAGGGATCGCCTGGCGCGAAGACTTCGAATTCGATCGTCCCGGTCGCCTCGACGCCGTCGCTCAGCGTTGCCGTCGCCTGGATCGTTTCGCCGACCGTCACGTCGCTGGCGGTGAGTTCGAAGGTGGCCGCCGCGGCGGAACCGGGGATCGCGAGCAGGCCGGCCGCTATGAGGAATCCGGCGGTCGAGGTGGTCAGTCGGCGCCGCCCACGTACTGCGATGTTCATCAAGCCCTTTCTCGCTCCATGTGCCCGGCTTTTCCGCAATCTGGGAAAGCGAACTAGAATATCCGTCCAACACGGCTCGCCAGCACTTGACTCGCACCCGAAATGAGGAATCTCTTTAGCCGCCGCCTGATCGCCCTCTGGGCCGCCTTCGCGCTGCTCTTCGTCGGCCTCCCGGGGACGGCGCTGGCGGTCGAAGCCGAAGCGCCGACGGAATCCGGCTGGGTCGAACAGGAAGCCGGGAGCGGTGGCACCAGCGGGGGTTCCTCGGAAGCCCAGAGCGGCAGCTCCTTGGGCAGCGGCGCCGGCGCCGCGGAGACCCCCGAACCGGAACCGGACCCGGTCGAAACCAGCCCGCCGCCAAAGCCCGATCCGGAGCCGACCACGGCGGAGCCGAGCGCCGAGGAAACCTCCGGCGATCCCGAAGCCACCGAAGAGGAAGGGACCAGCACGAGCGAAGAGCTGGCGCCGCCCCCGGTCGTCGAACAGTCAGAGCCCGAGCCCCTGGCCGGCGGCACCGCCCCGGTCGGCACGGGAGTGGCGGGAGTATCGGCCGAAAGCGGCCTCGCGCCCCTCGTCGCGACCTCGACCAACGCCGGCGACGCGGCTGAGAGCACGACCTTCAGCACCTCGGCGGTGGTCCTGATCGTGATCCTGGTCCTCCTGTTCGTCGGCCTGATCGGTTGGTTCGGCCTGCGCCACCTGCGCCACCGCTACCGCTGGCGGCGCGAAGCGAAGGAGTGGCGAGCGGCCGTGCGCATGCTCGACCCCGAGGAGCGACCGCAGCTGACGGTGCGCCGGGCGCCGGGCGAGGGAACGAACGGGCGCTCGCCCGCGACCACCGGCGCACCGCCAGCCAAGGTCCACTAGGGCGGCGCTTCCTCAGGCGTAGGCCTCCTGGAGGATGCCCATCGCCGTCGCCGGGTCGATCAGCGGTTTGATCTCGACCTCCGAATAGATCGAGAACGGGTGCTCGCTGATCATTTTCGTCAGCTCGCCGGGGTCATCGGTCTCGATCGTCCCGTAACCGCCGCCGCCGACGAAGAACTCGACCCCGACGACGCGGCTGCCGTAACGCTGCATCCATTCCCCCATCCCTTGCAGCAGCTCCGGCATCCGCGCCGGGTCGGGTGGGTCTTTCGGCCGGTAGATGATCGCGAATTTCATTCGTCTCTCCCTCGCGTGGTTGATCCCCGCCTCCAGGTCGAGACCTCCGCAAAGTGCGGAAACGTTCAAGGACCTTGATCGGGCGCGGCTAGAGGCCGGGCGGGTGGCGGACGACGAAGTCGCCGGTCGGGCGGGTGTCGACGTGCCAGCGCGGCCCGCTGCCGCTTTCGGTCCCGGAGGTGTCCCAGCGCAGGCCGGCGATCGTCGCCCAGGTGTGGGTGGCGTTGGCGTAGATCGTGATCCACTTGCCGGGGCCGGGCTCGCCGTAGCCCTCGAGCTCGCCGGAAGTGGCGGGGCGGGGGATCAGGCCGCCGCCGAAGAGGGCGAAGCTGACCGCGCCCGAGCAGTCGTAGCCGTAGGAGTAGAAGGAGCCATGGCCGCCGCCCCAGATGTAGGGGCGGCCGACGATCAGGTTGGCGTTGTTGATCACGTCCTTGACGACCTCGGGCGCGTTCGGCGGCGGCAGGGCGATCCCGGTCAGCAGGATCGCGGTCGAGCTGGGGTCGGCGCCGGCCGGCATGCGGGCGAAGATCTTCGCCCGCTCCTCGGCCGAGGAGAGGGTGTGCTCGGTGCCGTTGGTGCCGGCCGAGGCGGGCGGCAGTTCGGAGGGGTCCTTGATGTTCGAGTAATCCGGGACCTCCTCGGGTTCGGCGGCTTCCTGGCGCAGCTTCGTGGCCTTCTCTTCGGCTTCTTTGGTGATCCGCTGCTGGGCTTCGAGCAGGGCGAGGTTCTGGGCGAGCTCCCGCAGGGCTTCGTTGGCGCCGGCCGAGCCGACCATCGCCAGGGCGGCGCGGCCGAGCACGCTGAGCGGGTCCTCGGCGGGCGCGGAGGGGTTGGCCGCGCCCGCCGCGGTCGGCAGCGCAAGCAGGGCGAGCGCGCAGAGCGCGGCGGCGCCGACGCGCCCGATTCGTGTCCAGATGGCGACCATCGCGGTGGGTACCCCTCGCCGCGAAACCTTAGAGGCCGCCGTTTCCGCCTTTGTTGACATCGCGTTCACAACCGCGCGGTTCTCAACAGACGTGCGGGCGAGCGGCGCTCTTCACGACCTCGAAGGCGCGGCCGGGGATGCTCTTCAGCTGGTTCAGGTTCTCGTCGTCCCAGCGGCGGTCGCTGCTGCCGCTGAAGTACCAGTTGGAGCCGTTATCGGCGACGATCAGCCCGTAGCGCTTCATCGCCAGCGCGATCGCCCTGGCCGGGCCGCTGAAACGGCCGAGCCCGTAGCCGGCCTTGAGCCGCAGCCGCAGGCCCATCGGCGGCGCCGCGGCGCTGGCGGTGTCGCCGGCGCAGTGCACGGCGGGGTGCAGGTAGGCGTCGCGGGTGCTCTCGAAGGTGACGCGGATCGCGTGCTCGACCACGCCGGCGGCGGCTTCGTCGTAGCGGACCAGGCCGGGGAAGATCGGCAGCCCGGCGGCGTCGGCGCTGGTCCAGCCCTCGGGGTGGCGGGCCGGCGAGCGCAGGTCCCAGGCGACCCCGGAGTCGGCGTTCCAGTGCGGCTTCGGGTTGGCGACGGCGAACGCGCGATAGAGCTCGTAGAGCATGCAATTGCCTTTGTCGACGGTGAGCACGTGGCGGTCGCCGTCGCTGCCGTTGCCGCCCTCGACCGGTGCGCCGGGCGGGATCGGGAAGGGACCGCGGCTGCTCTCCTCGCCGTAGGCGGTGTAGTTGATCGGGAGCTTGCGCTGGCCGGGGCCGACCACGGCGAACGGGAAGCCGTAGGGGCGGGGTGAGCCGAAGTCCGGGTGCAGGAAGCTCCCGCCCTGGGCGTTGATGTAGGTGATGTAGGCGGCCGAGCGCGGGTCGCGCGGCGCCTTCGAGACGTCCTGGTTCCAGGCCGCCTGGGTCGGCAGCGACTTCGCGTTGGCGGGCAGCGCGGCGGGCGGGTCGGGGAAGACCTGGCAGCTGCCAAGGCTCGGGTAGGGGCCGACGGCCTGCGCGGAGGCGGCGAAGAAGAGGACCAACGCGAGCGCCGCGAGCGGCACCGGCCTCATTGCGGCGGCCAGCCCTCGCGGACCTTGACCCGGCCGATCTCGATCTCCTCGACCTCGAGCTTCTCGACTTGGAGCTGGCGGAATTTCGCTTTGCCGACTTTCAGCTGGCCGATGCCGAGGCGGCCGATCGCGAAGCCGCCAATCGCTGCGGCGCCGACCGCCAGGGCGCCGATCGCGATCGAGCCGCGGGCGCTGGTTCCGACCGCGGTGGCGCCGATCGCGGTCGCCCCCCAGGTCTGGGACTCGAGCTCGACCGACTTGCCCTTCTTCTTCGACTTCAGCTTGTGGCCGTGCTTGGACTTGAGCATTCGCCGGAAAGGTAGCGCGGCTAGCCTGACGGATAGATGAGCGCGGACGAGCGTCCAACCCTGCTGGTCGTCCAGCACGTCCCCTGGGAGGGGCCGCACCGGATCCTCGACGCCTGCCACGACCTCCACGTCCACACGGTCAAACCGCTTGCCGGACACCCGCTGCCGCCGCACGACGAGGTCGCCGGCGCCGTCCTCATGGGCGGGCCGATGAACGTCGACGAAGTTGTCCGCTTCCCCGGCCTGCTGCCCGAGCGCGAGTGGATCGCCGCCGCGGTCGAGCGGGGGATGCCGCTGCTCGGGATCTGCCTCGGGGCGCAGCTGCTGGCGCGGGCGCTGGGGGCGGAGGTGCGGCCCGGGCCGCGGCCGGAGCTCGGCTTCGCCGAGGTCCGCGTCCACGACAGCACCGACCCCCTGCTCGGCGCCCTCGCGCCCGGGGCCGAGGTGCTGCACTGGCACGGCGACGTCTTCGACCTCCCGGCCGGCGCCCACCACCTCGCCTCCTCGGCCCAGACCGAGAACCAGGCCTTCCGCGTCAACAACGCCTGGGGCGTGCTCTTCCACCCCGAGGCCGATTTCGCCCTGGTCGAGGCCTGGCTGGCGGTGCCGGAGATGATCGAGGAGGCGCTGGTCGCCGTCGGCGAGGCGGGGACGGCGCAACTGCCCGTGCGAGCTGAGGAGCTGGAGGTCGACCTGATCGGGCGCACCGCCGTCGGCTTCGAGGCCTTCGCGAGTTTGGTCGCCGCAAGTGGGTAAGGAGGGCGCGTGGAAGTTTGCTTGATGATCGAGGGCCAAGAGGACGTGACCTGGGAGGACTGGCTGGCGCTGGCCCGGGCCTGCGAAGAGCACGGCGTGGGGACGATGTTCCGTTCCGACCACTACCTCTCGGTCGACGACCGCCGCGAGCGCGGCTCGCTCGACGCCTGGGGGACGATCACCGCGCTCGCCGCCGTGACCGAGAAGCTGCGCCTGGGGACGATGGTCTCGCCGGCGACCTTCCGCCACCCGGCGGTGCTGGCGAAGGCGGCCGTGACCGCCGACCACGTGTCGGGCGGCCGCGTCGAACTGGGGATCGGGGCGGGTTGGTGGGAGCGCGAGCACGAGCTCTACGGCTTCGACCTGCCGCCGGTCGGCCCGCGCATGGACGCGCTGGAGGAGCAGATGCAGGTGATCCGCGGTCACTGGGGCCCGGGGCCGTTCAGCTTCGAGGGCGAGCACTTCCGGGCACAGGAGCTCAACGCGCTCCCGAAGCCTGTCCAGAAGCCGCTGCGGCTGATCCTTGGCGGCCGGGCCGGACCGCGCAGCCTTCGCCTCGCCGCCCGCTACGCCGACGAGTACAACACCGTGATGGCGACCGCGGAGGAGATCGCGGCGATCAGGGCCCGCCTCGACGCCGCCTGCGAAGCCGAGGACCGCGACCCGGCGACGCTGCCGCTCTCGATGATGACCGGCTGGCTGGTCGGGGCGGACGAGGCCGACCTCCGCGCCCGCGCCAGCCGCCTGGCGGAATGGAAAGGCGAGGAAAGCGACGCCGACGCCTTCATCGCAGGCCTCCGCGGGGCGACGATCCTCGGCACCGTCGACCAGGCGATCGAGCAGCTCCAGGACCTCGAGGCCGCCGGCCTCACCCGGATCATGGGCCAGCACCTGCTCCACCGCGACCTCGACGCCATCGAGCTGATGGGCCGCCGGATCGCCCCGTCCCTCCGCTAGATTCCCTTCCCTCGAGGTGGCAGTAGCTCAGCTGGTAGAGCTCCGGCTTGTGGTGCCGGCGGTCGCGGGTTCGATCCCCGTCTGCCACCCCTAATCGAATCCTGCAATCGGCATGTCGGGGTCGGCCGAGGCGGTTTAAACCGGACCCAAATCGCGTTTGTCTTACGCTGTATTACAAATGGCAGCACGCGACACGCAAACGTTTTCAGCTCGCTGGGGGACCGACGTCCTTGAGCGTTTGAACCAGCGCAGCGATGCGGCCGGGACTAACAAGTCACGCCTCGCCGAGCGCTATGTGGATGAGGGGATCCGCATGGACGAGCACCCCGGCGTCGTTTTCCGCGGCGGGCCCACCGGCCGCCGCGCCGCCTTGGCCGGCGGTCCGGACATTTGGGAGGTCGTGTTCACGCTCAAGAGCGGCACGGCGCGTGGGGAGGAGGCGATCTCCGCCACCGCCGAGCTTCTCGGTCTCACCGACTCTCAAGTGCGGACCGCGGTCCGTTATAACGGCGCCTTCACCGACGAGATCGACCGGCGCATCGCCCTCAACACCGAAGACGCGGATGAAGCTGAAGCGGCCTGGCAGCGCGAACAGGCCGCCTTGGCGTGAGGCTCCTCCTCGACGAGCAGATCAGCGGCAAGGTTGCGGAACGGCTCCGAGATCGCGGCCACGATGTCACCGCGGCTACCAACGACCCAAGCCTCAGGGGCCTGGGCGACCCGGACCTCTTCGAGGTTGCCCAGCAGCAAGGCCGGGCTTTGGTTACTTACAACCGCGTCGACTTCGAACCGAATGTTCGCGAATACGCGCAGATGAATCGCGAGCACTACGGTCTCGTCATCGTCCACCCAACGCGCTTCCCGAGTTGGGAGTTCGCTCGGTTGGCTGCGGCTATCGAAGGCCTGATGAAGGGTCCCAAACTAGGAATGGGCTTTCTGATTTGGTTGCAAATGCCGCATATCTAGGCGTCGATCGATGGGTGCTGCCTCAGAGCGTGGCCCGGTCCGGCTCATGGGGGCTTCAGTCGTCCCGCCTGTCCTCTTCGGCGTCCCTGATTTCGTCTTCGCGGTCTTCCTGTTCCTTCAGCGCATCCTCGAGTTCGTCTTCGCGCGCCTTTTCTTCGTCCTCGATCCGGTCTTCTTCGTCCTTTTCGAGGTCCTCGAGCTCGTCGGCGCTCGGGCCGCCGCCTTCGCCGCCGCTGGAGGAGGGGGTTTCGGGGCTGGTCGAACCGCCGCCGCCTTCGCTGCGGTCCTCGGCGCTGCTACCGCCATCGCCCTGGTTGCCGCCAGAGGAACGGGTCTGGCCGCTGTTTTCGCCCGCTGCCGCGGCCGAGCGCACAGCCGGGGCCAGCTCGTAGCCCGCCGAGACCGACTCCGAGGCGATCCCGATTTGCTCGCTGACCAGGCGGCTGGCGAGGAAGGCGACGGCGGCGGCGATCGCGAGGCCGAGCAGGGCGAGGCCGATCCATTTGGTCGTGGCGGAGGTCATGCGTCCAGTTCGATCACAGCACAGAGGCCGCCTCGGGTCCGGTTGGAGAGGTTGACGTCGCCGCCCCACTGGCGGGCGAGCTCACGCGCGATCGGCAGGCCGAGCCCGGTGCCGCTCGGGACCTGGCGGCCGGCGCTGCCGCGGGCGAAGCGTTCGAACACGGCCTCCTCCTCGCCGGGAGCGAGGCCGGGGCCCTCGTCGAGGACCGCGACCCGCCCCGGCGCGCCGGTCACGGTCACGGTCGAGCTCGGCGGCGAGTAGAGCAGGGCGTTCTCGATCAGCACGTCAAGCGAGCGGTCGAGGTCGGGGCGCGCGCACCAGCCCGGCGCCGGCTCGCTGGTCTCGACCGCGAGCGCTATCCGGCGCTCGGCCGCGGCAGCTTCCCAGCGGCCCGCCGCGCGGCGCACCGCGTCGGCGAGGTCGAGCCGCTCGCCGGGCAGTTCGCGCTCGCCGGCGCGGCTGAGGATCAGCAGCTCCTCGACCATCAGCGAGAGCCGGTCGACCTCGCGCAGGGCGGCGTCGACCTCGCCTTCGAGCGCGATGTCGCCGCGGTGGCTTTCGCCGAGCCCCTCGAGCCGCAGGCGCAGCCCGGTCAGCGGCGTGCGCAGCTGGTGGGAGGCGTCGGCGACGAAGTCCTGTTGGACGCTCAGCAGCCGCTTCAACCGCTGCGTCATCTCGTTGAAGCTGCGCGCCAGCGAGCGCTGCTCTTTGCTCCCTTCGACCGGCGCCGAGGCGTCGAGGTCGCCGGCCGCGACCTGCTGCGCGGTGCGGTCGAGGCGGCGGATCGGCCGCGCGATCTGCTGGGCGATCAGGGCGCCGGCGATCAGCGCCAGGGCGAGCACGACCGCGCCGAGGCCGAGCACGTTGAGGATCGAGTTGCGCACGGCGCCGTCGACCGCGTCGATGCTCTGGGTGATCCGCACCGCCCCGGCGGTTTGCCCGCCCTCGATCACCGGCACCGCGGTCGCGAGGATCTCCTCGTCGAGGGTCGCGCTGTTGCGGCTGATCTGCTCGTCGTGGCCTTCGAGCGCGCCGCCGATCTCGGGTCGGTCGGCGTAGCTCTGGCCGAGCGGGACTCCGGCCGAGTCGGCGAGCAGGCGGCCGCGGCTGTCGACCACGATCACGCGGCCGCGCACGGTTTCCGCCGAGACCCGGGCGAGCCGCCCCAGTACCCTCGGCCGCGGCGGCGCGATCGCTTCCGAGGCGGAGGTGGCGACGAGCGCGGCTTGGCTCTCGGCCTGGCTGCGGACCTCGGCGTCGACGCGGTCGCGGAAGCTCAGCGCCAGCGGCACGCCGAGCGCGATCAGCGCCAGCAGCAGCACGTAGGCGAGGGCCAGCAGGAGGGTCGAGCGCAGGCTTACGGTGCCTCAGCCTCCGGGACGGCGAAGCGGAAGCCGACGCCGCGCACGGTCTCGATGTAGCCGGGCCGTGCGGCCTCGTCGCCGAGCTTGCGGCGCAGCCAGCCGATGTGAACGTCGAGCGTCTTGGTCGAGCCGAACCAGTTGTCGTCCCAGACCTCCGACATCAGGTCCTCGCGCTTGACCACGTGTCCGGCGTTGCGCAGCAGCGCCGCCAGCAGGTCGAACTCCTTGCGCGCGAGGTCGAGCGGCTCGCCCGCGAGCGTCGCGGTCCGGGCGGCCGGATCGAGCTCGAGCTCGCCGACCTGCAATGGCTGCGCTTCGCGCGGCGGGCGCGGAGCGCTGCGGCGCAGGACCGCGCGGATCCGCGAGATCACCTCGGCGGCGCTGAACGGCTTGACCACGTAGTCGTCGGCGCCGAGCTCGAGGCCGACGATTTTGTCCAGCTCGGTGCCGCGCGCGGTCAGCATCATGATCGGCACGTCGGAGTCGCGGCGCAGCTCGCGGCAGACGTCGCGGCCGTCGCCGTCGGGCAGCGCCAGGTCGAGCATCACCAGGTCCGGCTGCTCGCTGGCGGCAAGCTCCAGCGCCCCGGCCGCGGTGGCGGTGACCAGGGGTTCGAAGCCGGCGCGGCGCAGCGCCTCGGCGAACGGTTGGGAGATCGACTCCTCGTCCTCGACCACGAGGATGCGCCCGTTGCTGGCCGGGACCGACATCGGGCAACTGTAACGGCGTCGCAGAGCCTTTCGGCCGGGGTCGGGGCAGGTTTTGCCAGCTCTTTACCTGGGCCTGGGCGGTCCTTGGCGGGGCGCTGCCAATCATGGCCGGGCCAACTTCGAGGAGGCCGAAACGATGAAAGAGGCAAAGACCAAACTGATCACCGCCGCGACCGTCGCCGTGCTTGCCGGCCTGACCGGGGTCGCGATGAGCGCCGGCGGATCGGGCGGCGAGGAGACCGGCGCGGCGAACGTGAAAGCGCAGGGCGCCGAAGTCATCCGGCGCACGATCCATGTGACCAAACGGGCGCAGCCGGGCGCGGGCGCCCCTCCCGGCGCGGCCGGTGCCGCCGCCGCGGGCGCCGGCGGCTCCCCGGTCCTGACCAGCTCGAGCGGCTCGGCCGGGGCGGCGAGCTCCGGGCCGTCCTCAGTGGTCACCGGCAGCAGCGGCT